>Ga0209056_10000182_pt1 | contig 67335 bp, 53 predicted proteins | sample GraSoiAngelo_114_FD_185876 | JGI IMG/M metagenome (GOLD analysis project Ga0209056, IMG submission 185876) | Grasslands soil microbial communities from the Angelo Coastal Reserve, California, USA - 14_0903_13_40cm (SPAdes) (version 2) | ecosystem: Environmental > Terrestrial > Soil > Grasslands... | reverse complement strand
GGATGGACCTCGACCCAACTGTGCCACGCGATCTTCGACACGGGATCAGGCAGCTCCTGCAGCCACGGCTTGTTGGCGCCGCGGCCATCGTGCAAGGCTGTGTGCGGGAACACGACGACGGTCTGCTCGTCAGCGCCCGCGCCGCCGCTCGTTCTTTCAAGCGAGGGCGCAATCGACGAAACGTCGGCAGCGAGCCGCACGGCGCGCACCGGCGCGGTGCCGTAAATCCCGCCCTTCGCCAACGAATCCATCCAGTATTGGTCGAACCCACTCGCGTGGCGGGTGCGCCAGACGCCCTGGAGATAGTCCTGGAACGTGCCGCTTTTGCCCGAGAGCTTGAGGATGACGTCCCCGGTCGGGCGCGTGTCGAACACCGGCTGCACCACCGGCTGCTGCAATGCCGTGACGCCGGCGCGCGGCCGGCTGTCGCCCCACTGCTCGAGCGGATGGTGGTCGGGCAGGATCAGGTCGCAGGCAGCGGCGGTCTCATCCATGTACGACGAGAAGCTGACCTTGTATGCCACCTTGCCGAGCGCCTGCTGGAACGCGCCGGGCAGCGAGTGCGCCGGGTTCGTGCCGTGGACGAGCAGCAGGGCGACCTGGCCGTCCGCCATGGCGGACGTGAGCGCTGCCAGCTCGGCGAAGGTGTTGGTCGAACCAATGGCGAGGTCGGCGCCGAATTTCACCAGCGACCCGACCGACCCGACGACGTAATTCAGGATGTTCACCGCGGCGACGGTTGCCGCGCCATTCGCGCCCTGCGTCGCCATGCCGCCGGCAACGGCGAGCCCGCCGCCCGACCGCGCAAACTCGCGCGCGAGGCGGACGATCGTGACCTCGTCGATCCCAATCGCCTGCGCCACGGCGCGCGGACTATGTGCTGCCAGGACGCTGACGAGCCGGCTGGCATCGGCAGGCACGCGGGCCAGGTGCTGGCTCATGATCACCTGCGCCATCGCTAACGCCAGCGTGCCTTCGGTGCCGGGACGCGCGGCGATCCACTCGTCGGCGTTCATGCCGGTGAGCGACAGGCGCGGCCCGACGTAGACGAACTTGGCCATCGCGGCGGGCCGCCCGCCATCAAACGCGTGCGCCTGCGAGAAACCGTTCTGGAACTCGACCGGCGAGAGCCAGGTGTCCAGGAAGTCGGCGCCGAAGGACATCAGGTACTTCGCATTCGCGAAGTCGAAGGACGGGAGCGTCGCGGTGCCAAAGGCCATCCGGTTGCCGGCACGCAGCGCCTCAAACCCGAATGGCTCGTAGCTCAGGTGCCGGCCGCCAATGTGCTTCATCCACTCATTGACGAGATCGCCGAACGTCGATTGCTCGGCGCCGGTCAGGAACACGATGCCTTCGCCCTGCGCCTCCCGCACCTTCGCCACGAGCCGCTGGATCGCGCCGTCCCAATCGATGTCTTCGAAGGTGCCGTTCGCGTTCCGCACCAGCGGGTGCGTTACGCGATCGGGGTTGTAGAGCCCCTGGAGCGCCGCCTGGCCGCGCGCGCACAGGCGCCCGCGATTGATCGGTGAGTCGGGATTGCCCTCGAGCTTGACGGCCCGTCCCTCCCGAACCCGCACGCGCACGCCGCACCCCGCCGCGCATTCCCGGCACGTCGTGGCGTAATACGTCGCGGTACCCGGTATTTGATCTTCGGGCTGCACCAAATACGGGATCAGCCGCTCGGTGGGCTCGGGCCCGATGCCGCACGACGACAAGGCGGCCGCGCCGGCGCCCGTGACGCCGAGGACCTTCAGAAACCGCCGGCGATCGATGGAGTCGGTCACGTTAGTAGTGGCACACGCTGCAGTCGCGGGTTACCGGCGGCTTCTGCGCCATGTGGCAGCGGACGCACCAGCCCATGCGCAGCGTCGATACCTGCGATACCTGCGCCTGCTTCTGGACGTCGCCGTGGCAGGTCACGCACGCCCCCGTGCCGAGTGCTTTGATGTGACGCATGTGCGGGAAGCGCACGAACCCGGGCAGCGCGTGGACGCGAATCCACTCCGGCGGTTTTCGTTCCCGCCAGGCGTCACGAACCTTCTTGATCTCGGCTTGATGTGACGGCGTGGAGCCCCCGATCAGCTGATGGCAGCCGATGCACGTCTGGAGCGACGGGATCCCCGGCTCGCTCGAGATCGACGCGGAATAGTGGCAATACATGCACGGAATCTGGTCCTGCCCGGCATGGATGTCGTGGCGGAAGAAGATCGGCTGCCGCGGCCCTTTCAGCTTACTGGTATCGCTGCCGCTGAGGACGGGAGCCTGGTAACGCGAGGAAGCGGGTTGTGCCTGTTGGCCGTTGAGGGCCGCAGGCGGGAGGGCGAGGATCAACACCACGACCGCAGCTGAACGCAGATGACCTCTACTTAGCTATTCAGTGGTTCGGTTTCGGTGTGGGACGGCTTCAGCCCGAGGGCTCACGAATGTACGCATGGCCCCGAATTGGGCACAAGGGCGGCGGCCGGAGTAAGGGCACGCCATTGGCGTGCCCCCTACTCCGGACGCGCCAGTAGTTGGTATTTTAATCGGACGACGTCGACAAACGCCTGGACGCCGTCGAGGTCGGCGAATTCCATCCAGCAGTGGCGCACGCCATCGAACAGCGTCCCGTCGCGCACCGCCTGTTTGATGACGCGGGGTAATCCATTCGTCGCGCTGATTTCCTGCTCCTCCAACCCGGACAACACGAACGTGCCGCTCACACCCGACTGCATGGGGTGCAGGTAGCCGAGCTTGCGGCCGCCCACTTCGTACATCCAGACCCATTTCCACGTCGTGCCGAGGTAGACGACTTGCTCGGTGACGTGCCGCAGGCCGCGCAGCTCTTCGCGGGCCTTCTTGAATCGCTGGGCGGCGCGGGGCGAGAGATCGCGCACCGGCTGATCGGGCTTGGGCCGCTCGCGCGGGCTCAAGTACAGATGCGCGGCCCAGTAGTCAGTCGTTGGCTTGTTCATGGCGCCCCAATACTACAGGCGTGGTCAAGAGGCGAAATCGGCCCGGATCGAGCAGCCGCCCACAGGACTGCTGCGGTAGGGCCATACGGCCGTCCTGACCCATCGTCAGCTTGATGACGTCGCCGTTGCGGCCGAACCAGCGGCTCGACGGCTCGAGGTCCGAGGGATAGACGAACAACGGCAGCGACGCGGCGGCGAGCGCGGCCTGCGATCCAATACCCGACTCCGGCATCGTCCCCGCCCACAGCGTGGCGCCGTACTCCGCAGCCAGCCGGTAGATGCGGCAGACCTCCGTGAGGCCGCCGACACGATGCACCTTGATATTCCAGACTTTGGGCCCCTGCAGCGCCATGATCTGCCTGGCCGCGCGCGCGTCGCGCAGCGTCTCGTCCAGGCAAACCGGCGTGCGCAGCGTCTCGGCGAGGCGCGCGTGGCCAACGAGCTCGTCGGGGTGGAGTGGCTGTTCGATGTAGAGCAGGCCGGCGGCGTCGAGTGCCCGGAGTGCCGTCTCGTCGCGCGGCCACTCGTACGCGCCATTGGCATCCACGGTCAACGGCAACGACGTCCCCGCCATGCCGGCGCGGGCCGCTGTCACCGCTGCTGCATCCCAGCCGGGCGCCACCTTGATCTTCACGCGGCGGTAACCGCGCTGCACCGCCTCGTAGACCCACTTCGTCAGGATGTCGCCGCGCCGCTCCGGCGGAATCCCGAGCGCAACGCCACAGTCAACGGCGCTCGCGGGTTTCGCACCCAGTCGCTCGCCGAGCAACGCCGCGAGACCGGTCGCGCGCCCGTGCGCTTCGAGATCCCACGCGGCCGTCTCGACGGCCGCGCGCGCGAACCAGTTGCCGCGCACGCCGTCGCGCAGCGCCGCATCGACCGCCTCCGGGAGCGCGCCGTCGAAATCGCGGCCGGCGACCCTCGGGAGCAGAACGCGCTCGATCACGTCGCGAGCGCCTGCGAGCGTCTCTTCTGAATAGAACGGGAGCTCAAACGGCGGGCACTCGCCATAGCCGACGTGGCCGGCGTCGTCGTGCAGGACGACGATCAGCGACCGTCGTGAGGGTATAGTGCCGCCCGAGATCACGAACGGCTCGACGAGTGGGAGTGTGAGCTCGAACAGCTCAGCGCGGGCGATACGCATCGGGTAGAAGATCGAGGAAGTGCAGCTCGCCGCCGCGACGGTCCAGCAGGCCAGCGGCTTCGCGCTCCAGCATCGCGGCAATCAGCCCATCGCGCGGATCGAAGATCAAGACATGCAAAGCCCGTTGCGTCCGCGAGCCGTCGGTCGCGGAGTACTCTTCGAGTGGCAGCTGAAACAAGGTGTGGAGCTGCACGGAAGAACAGCCGCGGATGGCGTATTCGACGATCATACGACCGGAGTGGATGTTGCCGGTACCTGAAAGCGGACGGTAAGGGACGGTAAGGGACGGTAGGGCACGGTAAGCGTCCAACACGCGCAGATTGCGATCGCTCAAGTCTGGTCCTCCGTACGCAACACCCGCGCTTGCGTCGAACAATCGATTGAACACCACGAGCGCGTCGGCGCCGCTCGCCGCGTTCATCATGTCACGCTGAAAGTCATCGTCGAAGCGGGCATTCATCAGCTTCATCGCCAGGCGCACATCGGCGTGGGCGCGAATGCGCTGCGGGACCTCGCGCAGCCACCGCAGGATCTGCGGCTTCTCGTCTGCCAGGGGATCGCCCGCGAGCGTCGGCGAAAAGTCCTTCTCGAGCAGCAACGGGGACTCCCCCCAGGCCTTGGCGAGTGCACTCGTCGTAAACGCGTATTCCGCGTCGCGAAACGGCTCGTCCAGCCGCGGCAGATGGTACTTCACGGAAGGAACCGTCAACAGCTGACCATCGCGAGTGAGATCCCATCCGGCGCTTACCAGGGCAAGATAATCAGCGAACGAGCGATCCCAGCCCCTGCCCTTCCAGGTCACGGTCCACCCGGCGCCGCGCCGTTCGACATTCATTTTCGACTCGTGAATCGCCCAGGCCGCCATCGACTGATCGCCGGCGGCGTCCTGCGCTATCACCGTCTTCAGCACCGCGAACGCGAGTCCGGCGTCCGCGTCGGTTTCGAGCTGCCCGATGTTCAGCGACAACTGGCCCGACCCTTTGCCAATGGGGTGTGGCAGGGGGTGGTCGAGATAGCGGGCGGCCAGGTTGATGCGATAGACGTCGCGGACGTGCGCGGGAAAATCGCGCGGCAGCTCTCGCTTGAAGCGCTCGAAGTCGCTAGTGAGCGAAGCGAGAGAGCCGGAATTGCTCATCGGACGCCGCTCCGCTCAACACCAGTCGGGCGACCAGCTCACCCACGGCGGGGCCGTGTTTGAAGCCGTGCCCTGATCCTCCCCCCACGACCCACGCGTTCGCGGCCTGCGGGTGCCGATCGATGATGAAATGTTCGTCAGGCGATTGCTCGTACTGGCAGACGCGCGATTCGAGCAGCGGGGCGCCCTTCAGCCCGGGGAACCGATAGGCGAGGTAATCGCGCGCCGTTTGCAGCGCTTCGGGACTCGGGACTCGGGACTCGGTAGTCGGGTCGATGACAAGTCCTCTGGTATCGTCGGCGACTTTGAAGCCGCGCCACTCGTTGCCGGGAATGCCGTACATGAACCGCGTACCATGGTCCGCCCAGACGGGCAGCGCCTCCTCGGTGAAGCGCCGATCGCCCGGCGGCGTCCCGAAGAAGAAGACTTCCTGCCGGGTTGGTTTCACCCGCTCACCAATCACATCGGGGAAGAGCGAGCCAAGCCACGGCCCGCAGGCAAAGACGAAGCGATCGGCCGTCAGCGAACCGCCATCAGATAAAGTCACCGCGGAGAGCTCGCCTCCTTGCGGTTGCACGGGTGCCTGCACAGCGACCTGACGATACTCGCCCCCCTCGGCGACAAACGCCTCGAGTACGGCGGCGCACGCCCGCCTGGCAGTGAGGTAGCCGCTGTCTTTCTCCAGGATCGCCCAGCGGACCTGCTCGCAATTGATCTGCGGGAAGCGGCGCGCCACCTCGGCGCCTTGCAGCTCCTCGAATGTCACGCGCGCGTCGCGGAGGATCGGCAGGGCCGCTTTCTCGTACGCATCGTCGCTTTCGACGAGCCACAGCACGCCGATGCCGTGGAAGAGCTGCCGGTGCCAACGGGTCTGGTGCTCCTTCCAGAGCGTCAGCGCGCGCGCCGCCATCCGGGTGTAGACCGCCCGCGGTCCGTAGGTCGCGCGAATGACGCGCGTCTCGCCACCCGAGCTCGCGCGCGAGTTGCCGGGACCCCAGGCGTCGACGAGCGTCGCGCGCGCGCCCTGACGGCGCAGGAACAACGCCGTCCAGCCGCCGAACGCGCCGGCGCCAACGACCACGACGTGCGGTTGTTTGGCTTTTGGCATCAAGCCTCCGAGCGCCAGCGTGGCGCTGGTTTGGACGAACGAGCGGCGCCCTATCGTACGCGGGCCTCGCGCACCGCGCGTTGGACGGCGTCGCGCTCCGCGGGCGGGAGCCGCGGACCCCACGGATCGTCGCACGCGTCGTCCGGGATGACGCCGTCGGCCGCCAGCGCCCAGAGCATGCGCCGAATGTAGCCTTCCATCGGTGCCGTGAAGGTCACTTGCGAAAAGGCGTCTAACTGCGTGGAGAGGCGTAGAAAGGCGTGCGTGTCGCCGTTGGTCCATGTGCGCAGCAGCGCGGCCTGAATGTCCGTGAGGGCGGCGCCCATGCCGATCAGCGCGGCACGTGCGCCCATCATGATGGAGTAGCCGAGAAACCGGTCTTCACCCGTGATGAGCAGCTTGTCGGGATGTTCGCGCATCACCGCCGCGATCCGTTGAAAGGTCATGATCGAGTCGAGCGTGGCGACCTTGATTCCCAAGACGTCCGGCAACGAGAGAATGCCGTGCAGCGCCCGGTCATCGTAGCAGACGCCGCCGGCCGCTTCGTACAGATAGAAGGCGATGACGGGCAGCTCCCGCGACAACTCGTCGTGATACCCGACGGCGTTGTCGCGCACGGGGAACGCGAGCAGCGCATCGGCGCCGCCCCGTTTGGCCGCGCGCGCCATGGTCGGTCCGTTGGCGCCGGCAACGATGACTTTGCCGGGAAGTGCGGCGCGCCACTCGTCCAGCACGACGCGGCGTTGCTCGTCCGAAAGATGGGGTCCACGACCGGTGTGCGCCCACACCGCGACTCCGGCGACGGGCTGCCGCGCCATCCAGCTCGCGTAGGCACGCTGAGCGGCGACGTCGATCGTCGAGCCTCGAAACGGGACCGGCACGGCGGGAACGAGGCCCCACTCGAGACGTTCCTTCAGGCGAGAAGTCCCTGAAGATTCTTCGACTCGATCGCCTCACGCGATTCGCGCTCGATCTCGAGCAGATCGAGCTTCGCGACGCTCGTCTCCGGCAGGCGCAGCGGCTGCCCCGTGCCGAATACGAATCGTTCGCTGCCGATGGTGTCGAGCAGCGTGGCGAGATGATCCTCCGGCGGGCCCCAGATCCAGCTGATGTCCCACCAGATGCGGCGCGCCTCCTCGGGCGTCGAGCCGAAATGGACCTCCTCGATGAAAGCCCGGTCGGCGTGCGTCACGAGGAGCCGCACGTCCGCGTCGCTGCGGATCAGCGCGCGCACGGCGGCCGCCGGCAGCTCGGCGACCTGATCGTTGGGGTGGCGTTGCCGGCCGTCCTCGAGCCGCACGGCGAGCAGGAGCGGGATGCGCGCGGCCCCACAGGCCGCGGCGAGCACGCGCATCGCGCCGCCGGCGGGCTCGAGACCGAGGTACAGAGGATCACAGCGAACCGCCGGTGCGCCGGCGTTGGCGGCGTCGGAGAGCGCGTGCTCCCATTGCGCCAGGCCGGGGTGGACCGTCGGCACCGGCCTGAAGCGCTTTTGCTTGCGGGCGGTCTCATACAGCCACGCATTGCCTTCGGTCGGGTCGCGCCAGAAGAGACTGGGGAGGTGCGTCACCCACGCGACGTCAATCTTGGTACGCTCCAGCGCCTGCAGGAGCGTATCGGGCGAGGTCCCCGGGACTTTGCGCCACGGGTACGCGCCGAGGAATGCGTTGCAGTCGATCCGCATCAGTCCGAGGGGAATGCGCCCGGCGGGAAGATGCGCGCCGCGTTCTTCCACCGCACCAGCGCGATTTCATCGGTGGAGAGCAGCGTCTCGAGATAGCGGAGCTTGGCCCAGCCGCTGTCCATCGTGATGTCACTGCCCCAGAGCAGCCGGTTGACGCCGGCACTGGCGATACACGCCTCGAGCATGCCGCCATCGACGCCGCTGCCCGAGAGATCGACGTACACATTCGGCACGTCCGCGACGGCGTGCAGCGAATGCAGCCAGTCTCCGCCGCCGCCGATGTGGGCCAGGATGAACACGACCTCCGGATGGCGGCGCGCGAGCGTACACAGCTCGGTCGCGTCGGAGGCCTCCTGGCCCGGCCAGTCGCGGCGCCGCTGCTGCCAGATGTGCTGCAGCACCGGCACGCGCCGTTCGCGCGCCAGGCCCGCAATCGGATCGATCAGCGGATCATCCGCTCGGCGGCTCGCCGCCAGCTTGATGCCGATCATCCCCGCGTCCAGACAGCGGACGATCTCGGCGCGCGCGTGGTCAGTATAGTTCGGATTCACGCACACGTAGCCGCGGATGCGGTCGGGATGCGCGCGCTGCAGGGCGAGCAGTGCGTCGTTGCCGGCTGTGACGTCGCGGGGCGAGGGGAAATAAGTGGGCGACGTCAGCCCGAACGTGCCGAGGATCGAGGCGACGTGCACTGTGATGCCGATCTTGTCGCCCGCGGTCAGACGACTCTCGTTCCGCTCGCGCCAGTCGGCGCGAGGCGTACGCGCATAGTAAAAGTGAGCGTGGACGTCGACCAGCATTGCCACAATCTACGCCCCTTTTATCTTGGGGGTCGACCTTGGGGGGGAGACCTCATGGAGACGATGGTCAGCCGTGCGCGGGCGGTGCTGTTCGAGCCCCGGGCAACGTTCAAGGAAGTCGACTCGGAATTCACCAAGCCCGGCGCGATCTGGGGCCGGTATGTCTTGCCGCTCGCTGCCATCGGGCCGCTAGCGGGCGCCGTCGGGCGGTTCGTGTTCGGAAGGCGGATCGCCGGCACGACGTTGCCCGAATCCGTGACCCTCAGCGGCGCGATTACGTGGTTCGTCATCGCGCTCGCGCTGACGCTGTTGAGTGTGTTCGTCTTGACGCAGGTCATCAGTTTGCTGGCGCCGGGATTCGGAGGCCAGAAGAACGACGTCCAGGCGTTGAAGGTCGCCGCGTATTCCAGCACGCCGGTATGGCTGGCGGGCGCCTTCAATATTCACGGGCGGTTCCTCATCCTCACGATCTTCGTTTCGTTGTACGGCCTCTTTCTGCTCTACGTGGGGCTGCCGACGCTCATGAAGGTCCCGCAGGATCGCTCGATGGGATACACGGCCGTCGTGATTATCGCGTCGATCGTGATCTTTCTGCTCGTGAGCACGTATACGCTCTTCTAGATCTCGCCCAAGGTCTCATGGAGCATCGCGAGGGCACGATCCACCGTGCCCTCGTCGTGCGCCAGGGAGACGAAGTTGTAGGCGGTGCGCTTGAACAAGAGCCCGCGCTGGGCGGCGCGCGACGCCACGCTGCGCGACAGCTCTTCGGTTGCGTAATGCAGAAAACACATCTCCGCGATGCCGCCGACGCCCGTGACGACGCGCGGATGCGCGCGCTGCAACTCGTGCAGGCCGTGCAGCAACCGGGTCCCGACGCGATGCAGGTGATCGCAGACGTGGTCGCGCTCGAACACCTCGAGCGTCGCCTGGGCGGCCGCGAGCGCCACGCCTTCCGTCGCCAGCGTCGAGGAGATCCAGGTGCGGCTGGCGGTTTCCATCAGATCCGCCCGCCCGCCCACGGCCGCGAGCGGAAATCCATTCGCGAGCGCCTTCCCCACCACCACGAGATCCGGCGCGGGCTGCACCTGATAGCGCGCGACGGCGCCGCCAATGCTCAAGCGGAACGCCGTCTTGATTTCATCGAAGATCAGGATGGCGCCGGCCCGCGCGGTCTCCGTCCGCAGCATCTGCAGCCACTCGCGTGTGGGCTCCGCGACGATCACCGGCTCGACGACCACCGCCGCCAGCTGGGGACCGCGCGCGCGAATCAGATCGCGGCCTCCCGCTACGTCGTTGAACGGCAGCTCCGCGAACAGGCCGCGTACCGCCGCTGGCACCCCCTCCGTCGCTCCCTGACACCAGTCGAGCCAGCCATGATAGCCGCACCCCAACACCGCGTCGCGCCCGGTCGCGACGCGCGCCAGCCGCACCGCCGCCGCAACGGCCTCGGCGCCCGTCTTGAGAAACCGCACGCGCTCGAGCCACGGGATGCTCTTGGCGAGTGCCTCGGCGAGCGTTGCTTCGGCCACCGGCGGCAGCGGACCGACGACTCCGGCGGCGATCCCGGCGGTCGCCGCGCGATTGACCTCGGGATGCCCGTATCCCAACGCCACGGCGCCCAGCCCCATCACGAAGTCGACGTATTCGCGACCGTCCTCGTCCCAGACGCGGCACCCCGACGCCCGCGTCATGCGTGCGGGAGTCCCGAAGAGCGCGTCGGGGCGCTTGCTACCGGTCGACGTGAAGCCCGGAACGCGCCAGTCGTTCACCGTATTTGGTCACCTCGATGGCCATCGCACGCAGCAGCTTGACCTCGCGCGTATCCAGGGGCGCCCGATGCGCGATCTCCCGCATGGTGCGCATGACACCATCCGCGTTGCGCGTCTTGAAGAACTCGATCGCGTGCAGGGCGCGGGCCACGTCTACGAACAACCGCTCCAGCTCGCCGGCGGTCGCCAGCTCGGACGTCCGGCGCGGCGTCTTGAAGGGACGCTCCTCGGCACCCCGCGCCAGCGCCAACTCGTACAGCATGATGATGACGGCATGCCCGAGGTTGAGCGAGGCGTAGGCGGGATCGCTGGGGATCGTGACAACCCGATGGCAGCGATCGAGTGCATCGTTGGAAAGCCCCTTGTCCTCGCGGCCGAACAACACCGCCGCCGGCCCCCGCCCGCTCTCCGCCAGCCCCACGACCTCGGCCGCAGCGTCCCTGGGACGCTGGACGTTGCGCTTGGCGGTTCGCCCGCGCGCGGTGAAGCCGACAATGTGCACACAATCGGCAAGAGCCTCCTCGAGCGTGGTGAACGTGCGCACGCGCGCCAGCACATCCTGGGTCTGGTGCGCGATGCCCTCGACGCGGTAGGCCTCGTACTCGCGCGGATTCACGAGCCGCAGATCGCGCACCCCGAAGTTCTTCATGCCGCGCACGACGTGCGCAATGTTCACCAAATCTTGAGGCTCATGCAGAACCACGACGATCATCCCACGAGCTCCAGCATGCCGAAGCGCGCCGGATCCTGACGGTCGCCGCGCAGCCACACCCATCCGCCGCCGCCGCTCCACACCAGCTGGCCCACGCGCCGCACGCGCCCGGGCAGCATCTCATTGATGATGAGATCGAATTTCACCCGGCTGCCGGCGTGGGGATACACGCCCGCGGGCCATGGGATCGCGACGGTCACGCAGTATCCCCGCTCCGTGCGACGCCACGCGCCGCGCACGGCGGCGAGATTCCCGTCGCGCGTGTCGCTCGTCGTGCTCGCCCGCACCGTGTGGCCGTCCGGATCGGGCACGATGAGGTAGCCGACGGCAGCGGAAGTGGAGGGAGCTGCCGCCACATACAGCTGGAGGCCATCGGAGTGAATGGCATCCGGCTCGTTGTCGAGCTTGAGTGGCGCGGCGTTGGCCGGCCGCAGTACGAGGTCGGGCTTCGTGACCGCTACCGCGACGTACAGCGCCGATTCATCCCAGGCGGCGTAGGCCACGGCCGACAGCTCCTCGGGACCAGGGTAGGCATCTTCACTGCGGCGATACTGATCCTCGAGCCCCAACTCGAGCGGCTCGGACAGGTCGAATCCGTCGAGCGTCCCGTCGAGCGGCGGGGAGCGTCCGACTCCAAATGCCGGAACGGTGACGGGAGTCGGTTGGTCGATCTCGAGCAACGGCACGAACGGAGGCGTTGCCTCACGCTGCCCCCGGAGCGCGAGGGCGGGTTGTCCCTCACCTTCGACGATCCATTCCGTCGTGCCGAAACGGTGCCGGTCGATTCCCGTCGTGGTCTCGATCTCGAGCGCATCGCCATGCACGCGGATCGCCCGAACGACGGGCTGATCCACCTGCGGCTCGAGAATAGTGATCAGCCGCGCATTGCGGCCGCGCGCGCGGACGACGTAGAACCTTGCCCGCTCGCGTTCCCCGGGCAGCCCCGGGCCTTCCATCAGGAGGAGCTGACCGTCGAACACCAGATGCGCCGTGAGCCGCGCGCGCTGGTGCACGTGGGCGAGGACAATCGCGCCCGGCTGGTCCGGCACAAAGCGCTGCACCCGCGTCACGAACTCGTCGGGCAGCTCGTCGTCAACCCAACGGCCCTGGGTCTCCACGACTCCGCGGCCCGCGAGATGCCACGGGAGCTCGAGCAGTCTTTCGTCCTCGCCTGAAAACATCAGGACGTCGACGATGTAGGCCGGGCCCGCGGCGATCGTGCGGGTGAGACCGTCGAACCGTCCCCGCACCCAGGCCCACTCCGAGCGGTCGTCGAAACACTCGATGCCGGCATGGCCGGGCGGCTGAGATTCACCGTCCAGGCGCGGCGCGTTATGCGCGAGCGTTGAGCGATACCAGAACAGGTCGTGCGTGACGTACGGTCCCGTGCCGGGATCGGGCAGCCAGTACACACCGTCGGCGTGCAGCGTCAGCTGCAGCCGGTCGGGATGACCGTGCCCCCCGCCATACGGACCACCGTCGAGGCTCACGTACCGGCCCGTGCTCCGCAGTACCGCAAGCCCCTGACTTTCCAGCAGCACGCTCTGGGGATTCCACGTCTCCGCGGCGGGCGGCAGCTCCGGCAGCATTTCGAGCAATGACCACCAGGAGAGCGAGATGCGAGAAGCGGGATGCGGGATGCGATCGATAGGAGCATCGTGCAGGTACGATTCCGACAATTCGCGCGGAGCGGGCGCCGTTGAATACAAGGCACGAAGCCAGGCCGCGACATCCCGCATCTCGCTTCCCGCATCTCGCATCCCGAGTCTCGCGAGTCCGATCTCCCAGAGCTCGAGATACGAGGGGTGCGCCAGCGAGACGCCGAAGCGTGAATCCTTTCGGGCCGGGTACGTGTAATCGGGAAGCGCCGTCAGGGCCGGCGCGCGCAGCGCCGCGTGCAGCCGATTCGCAAGACGTTGATCCTCGCAGAAGTCGACTCCGGCGAGCCGCGCCCACCCCGCTCCCGTGAGCAGGCCGCGCAGCGCGAAGAGGTGGTAGTTCTCGCCTTCGTACCACATCCCGTCACGCCCGTAGCCGCGCACCAGATGCGCGATGAGGCCGGTGTCGCCCTCGATGACGCGTTGGGCCAGCTCTTCGTCCTCGAACCAGACGGCGACGGCCGCGAGCGCCGCGTTGTTCCACGTTTGCCGGTTTGAGAATCCCTCGTCGTAGTCGCCGATGAGCGTCGCAGCTTCCTCGACGACCTGATTCACGCCGCGGGCGGTGGCGTCGTCGAGTTGATCGGCCGCGCGCAGCAGCGCGGCGGCGGCGACATAGTTACAGGTCCAGAGCGACTCGAGGTAGGTCGAGAAAAAGAGGCGGCTTGGCCCCAGCACGTTGTCGCGGTTCGGGTAACGCCAGTAGCGCTCCGCGTAGGCGTTGAGGATGTCGCGTGCCCGCGCCGCCGCCCGACGGTCGCCGTCGTCGCCGACGCTCGCCAGCGTCGCGAGGTGGACCGCCCGCTCGGCGAGCCAGAGGTGCTGGTAGCGCGCCCAGTTCCAGTGGTGCCGTTCGCCGCTCCACGTCTTGCCGCAGCACGGACAGCGGTGCTCGGTCGGACTCCAGGGATCGAACGTCAGCGCCGCGCCGTCCTCGGGACAGAAGCCGCCGTCCGTCGTCAACAGCGCCTTCTGGTCGGGCACGATCGGCATGCGGTCGAGCAGCGGCCGCGCGCCCTCGCGCAGCCGGGTGAGGAGCGCCTGAAGATCCGCCGAGCCTCGGATCTCGTGCGCGCGCCCGACGAGCGCCTCCGCCGTTACCAGGTGCGCACTCCTTCCGGCGCCCAGGCGAGTGGGAGCACGCGCGCGCCGTTCGACGCGCGTGTGACCGCGGCGGCCGCGTCGCGCGCCGGGCCGCGCATCACGAAGAACATGCAGCCGCCGGCCCCCGCCCCCGCCGCCTTGCCGCCGAGCGCGCCAGCCTGGGCCGCGGCGTGTTCGAGCTGCGCCATCTCTGGCGTGCGCATACCGGGATCGAGTGCCTGCTGGTGCTTCCAGTTTTCGCTCAACAGGGAGCCCACCCGGGCGAGGTCGGCCGCGCGCAGGGCCTCGGCCATCGCGTTGCCGGTGTCTTTCAAACCGCGCAGCGCCCCGGTGACCTCGCGGTCGCCGCGCTCGTAGGCGCCCATGACGCGCGCGATCGTATCACCGGAGACTCGGGATTTGTTCGTGTAGCAAATCAGCGTCTGGCGCTCGAGCGCCGCGGCGAAGGTGGGCTCGAGGGTCACCGGCTCGACGCCGACGTCGGGATCCCGAAAACTGAGGCGATGAAATCCGCCCAGCGCCGCGGCGTACTGGTCCTGCTTCCCGCCGGGGAGTTGTGCCTCGATCGTCTCCACCTGCCACGCCTGGTCGGCCACGTCTGGCGGCGCGAGCGTCTCCTGGCGCGCGCGCGTGAGCGCACCGACGAGCGCGACGCCGAGCGCGCCCGAGCTGCCGAGTCCCGAGCCCGACGGCGCGTCGCAGCGCGTCGTCAGTGTGAAGCCGCCGAGCACGGGAAACCTGCGCAGGGCCGCCGTGAGCAGCGGCAACTTGCCGTGGGGGAGGAGCCCTCCGGAATTCGCGCATTCGAGTGTCTCACCCAGTTCCTCAGAGACCAGCCGCAGCAGTGCCCCGCCGAGCTGCAGCTCGACATGGGTGCAGAGTCCGATGGCGCCGTTCACCACCACGCCGCCCTCGCGCGCCGAGAACGGCGATACGTCGGTCCATCCGCCGGCGAAGTCGAGCCGCAGCGGTGCGGTCGCGTGAAACGCGGTCGGCAGATCTCGGCGTCTCATGGTTGCACGTGCCACGCCGCCACCGTGGGCAGCTCGCCGCGCATGTCCATGCGGACGCCGCGCACGCGGCTATTCATCGCCTGCACGCCGCGCGCGTGGTACAGCCACACGACGGGCAGCTCTGCCGCGAAGACGCGCTGCGCGGCGATCGGATCTCGCGGAATCGCAATGCCAGTGAGATTCCCGAGCGGCTGGAGATAGCCGAGCCCAGGATCTCCGGGAATGCCCATGACGGCGGCGGTGAAATCGTGGCGCTCGCCGTACACGCGGTTCAGGAACGTAGACAGCTCGAGCTGCCGAATCGTCACGCGGAATCCGACCGCGGTGAGCCGCGCCTGGAGCATCTGCTCGAGCGCCCCTTCTCCGCTGCCGACGGTGAGCAGCTCGAAGCTGGGCGGCGATTGGCCGCCCAGCGCACCCACGAGACGACGCGCCGAATCGGGCGCCACCGGCACGGATGGCTCCGCGTGGTAGCTGGGGACGCCGGGCGGCACCGGTCCATCGGCGACGGCGGCAAACCCGAACAGGTACCCGTCGACGATTTCTTGCCGGTCGATCGCCAGCGCGGCCGCGCGGCGCGCGCGGAGGTCGTTGAAGGGGGGGCGGCGCGTGTTGAAGACGAGACCGTAGGGATAGATCAACGGATACTCGCGAATCGCCAACGTGTGGTGGCGCCGCGCAAACGCCACGTGTTGCGGACTGATCCCGGCGAAGTCGAGCTCGCCGGACACGAGCGCGGAGAGTTTGACCATCGGCTCGTCGACGACGACGACGATGAGCCGGTCGACGTGCGGTGGCCCACCCATGTCGGCGGGGAACTCGTCGCTGCGAGCGAACACCCACCGCCGGTTCGGCTCGTGCGTGACGAACCGGAAGGGTCCGTTGCCGACTGGATGGACGTTCCACGACGCGTCCCGCAGCCGCGCGTGGGGAACGCTGTCGAGCAGATGCGCGGGCAGAATCGCGAGATCGGTGAGCACGTCGGGCAGGTCGGTCCCGGCGCCCGGCGCCGCGCCGGTGAATCGCAGCTGGACGGTCGAGTCATCCAGCGGCGCCACGGACGTCACCGCCTGCAGCTCCGTGAATCGCGGATAGCCGGTCGCCGGATCCCGCGCCGCCTCCAAAGTCCAGACGACGTCCCGCGCCGTCGTCGGCGGGCCATCGTGCCAGTGCACGTCCGTGCGTAACCGGAACGTCAACGCCCGTCCGCCATCCGACCAGCGCCAGCTCCGCGCGAGGTAGGGCCGCGGCACGAGCATCGAGTCGTAGCGGGCGAGCGTCGTGAGCAGCACATAGCGTTGAACCTGGCGAGCGAGCGGGTGGATGGTGAGCAGCGGGTTGATGCTTTGCAGATCGGCGCCGGACGCGAACAAGACCGTCGCGCCGCGGCGCACCGCCTCGTCGCCGCACGCGCACGTCAGCAGCATTTCCACCACGAGCAGAAGCGGCATGCACACGCGCGACACGCACGGATTCTAGCGGGGCGCCGGAGGCGGCGCGAGATTCCCGCCGATGCTCGCCAGGCTGGGTCACCGTCTGCTCGCCGGTCTTGCCGTCGTGCTCGGCGTCGTGACGCTCACGTTTCTCCTGTTGCATCTCGCACCAGGCGATCCTATCGACATAATGCTGGGCCCGGCGGCAACGGCCGAGCAGCGGGCGGCGCAGCGTGCGGCCCTTGGGCTCGACCGTCCCCTGCCCGCGCAGTTCGCAAGCTGGTTGGGTCGTTTCGCGCGCGGCGATTGGGGAAGCAGTATCGCCAAAGGCCGGCCGGTGCGGGCATTGCTCGGCGCCGCGTGGCGGCAGACCGCCTGGCTCGTGGCGTTGTCGCTGGCGCTCAGCTACCTGATCGGTCTCGCGATCGGCGCCGTGCAGGCGGCGCGAAGCGGCTCGCGACTCGACACGCTGCTCTCCGTCTCGACCGTCGCCCTCTTCGCCATGCCGGGTTACTGGCTCGGACTGATGCTCGTCCTCGTCCTCACATACTGGGCGCGCCTCCTGCCGGCCTTCGGGACCGCGGGACTCGATGCGGATTACCTCCGGGGCGCGAGTTGGCTGATCGATCGCGCACGGCATCTCGCCCTGCCGCTCGCGACGCTGACCCTGATCGGGATCGGCGGCGCCGCGCGTTTCGCGCGGGGTGCGATGCTCGAGACACTGCACCAGCCGTTCATCACAACGGCGCGAGCCAAGGGGTTGAAACCGCGGCGCGTCATCGGCCATCACGCGCTGCGGAACGCGCTCACGCCGCTGGTCACGATGCTGGGTCTGTCGCTGCCCGCGTTGTTTTCGGGCGCCGTCTTTGTCGAGGCGGTCTTCGCGTGGCCCGGCGTCGGTCGCGTGTTGGTGGAGGCGGTGAAAGCGCGCGACTATCCCGTGGTGATGGCCGCGACGGCGATCAGCGCCGTGCTCGTCGTCGCCGGCAACATGATCGCCGATGTGCTCGCGGCATGGGTCGACCCACGCGTGCGGAGCGCGACGCCGTGAAGCGGCTGCTGCGGGACCGGCGCGGGGCGTTTGGATTTGTGGTCCTGCTCGTCGTCATCGTGTGCGCCGGCGCGGCTCCGCTCGTGACGAACGGCGATCCGGTGGGACAACACGATATTGTCGCGACCCGGTTCATTCCGCCGCTGTCCAGCGACGGGCACGGCGTCTTCCATCCGCTCGGCACGGACCGCTTCGGTCGCGATGTATGGACGCGTCTGGTGTACGGCGCGCGCATCTCGATGGGCGTGGGCGTGCTGGCGGTCCTGATATCGCTCGTCGTCGGCGTCGTGGTTGGCGCGGTGGCCGGCTACGCGCGCGGGCCGGTGTCGGTCGCGCTGCTGGGACTTACGGACTTCGCGCTGGCGGTGCCCCGCGTCGTGCTGCTGCTGTTACTTGCGGCGCTCTGGCAGCCGAGTACCGCACTCGTGGTGACCGTGCTGGGGCTGACGGGCTGGATGGGAATTGCCCGGCTGGTGCACGGCGAAGTGCGGTCGCTCGCCGCGCGACCGTTCGTCGAAGGGGCGGTCGCCGTCGGCGCACGCCGTTTGCGCATCCTGGCGCGCCACATTCTGCCCAACGCGCTCACACCGGTCATCGTCGCCGCGGCCCTCGGCATCGGCAACGCGATCGTCCTCGAAGGCGGATTGTCGTATCTGGGTCTCGGCGTCCAGGCGCCGACACCCTCCTGGGGCAACATGATCGCCTCGGGCGGCGACACGCTGGTGAACGCGCCGTGGGTTGCGACCGCGCCGGGCGTAGCCCTGGTGCTGGTCGTCATCGCATGCACGTTGCTGGGTGATGCCCTGCGCGACGCCCTAGACCCGAGTACCGGCCAGCCGTAGCAGCGCTGGTTCGCTGATCTCGTGTGCTCCGTCGAACGAAACCAGGTCGTAAGCAATGTTGTGCGCACGGAGCCGGGCCTCCGACGCCGCGACGATTTTCCCCGTGAAGAATTGGTCGTGGGCACCGTACACGAGCGTCAGACTGGGAACGCGGAGACGTTGCAGGTCGAGGTCGGGCGGCACTTCCCCACCCCAGACAATCAGCCGGTCGATGCGCGACGACCCCAGCGCCACCCAGCGGCAGGCGGTCGCCGTGCCTTGCGAAAACCCGAGCGCCGTGACCTTCACCCCACTCGGCACGACGTGGCGGTAGACGCCATCGAGATAGCGCACGTAGTCGTCGATTTCATGCAGCCGGTCTTCGCGGGTCATCCAGCTCGCGCCCACGCGTCGCTCGGCCGGACGCTCGGTCAGGTAGAAGCGCGACAGCCCTTCCGGCGCGACGATGCAGCGGCGTTCGCTCTCGATCGGACGAAAGCGCTCGAGAAAGCGGGATGCGAGCTGCCCATAGCCGTGACAGACGAACCAGAGCTCGGCGGCACTCTCAGGCGAGCCCAGGGTGAAGTAGCGCGCAGATCGAGACGTCGAGAACGAATGCTCCTGCATCAGGTCACCAGAATCGAGACGATCTCATACGGTTCGGCGACGAAGCGCACCACGTTGCCGCGCTGCTCCAGTACGAGCGCGACGGCCTCCCGTTCGTCGGCGCGGACGCGATGCGCGGTCTTCACGCCGTTCGCGAACCGCCACGCACCCGCGGCCTTGCGGCCCGTCGTGTTGTAACAGCGCAATACCATCGGCGATCCGATTTGCGCCGGCTTGAGCGCGGAGAACACGAGCCCAGAGCCTTCGAGCGTGATTTCGAGCGGGGGCGGATTCAGTCGCGCCGCATCGCGCAGCCAGAGCCCGTGCAGCGGCAGGAACGCGTCCTCCCACAGGTGCGGGAGCACATCCCCGCGATCCACCTCGGCAGCGCTCACCGGCGCGATCGCGAGATCGATCCGCGTCGTGCCGAGGCACTGGGCACCGGGAATCGTGGTCGGCCAGCCCGCGTGGCCAGGCCGCGTAGGCAGATCACCGCGTGACAGCTCACCGACCGCGCGGAGCAGCGTCACGAGCAAATCGCCTTTCGCGGTCCACTCGTATTCGAAGAACGCGGGCGCCAGCACGGCGAGGCCACGTCCGCCGCGGGCCGCGGCCACGAATCGATGCGCGGGCGCGGTGCGCACCGGAGTCTCCCGCGGATACGCCGCCGGATCGACGTGCACCGCCGACCGCTCGACCGTGCCGAACGCGGCCCCCGCGATCGCCGGCACGGCAGTCAGGCCGGTCGCAAGGTGGGCGCGCAGCCGGTGGTAGCGGTTGCGATTGTCGATGTCGAGCGACGCGCGGACGGTCGGGCTGTCGGCGAACAGTTGCACGACCAGACGCGCGTCGATGCCGCGGATCACCTCCCACCGTGCTTCGAGCGCCGCGACGAGCGGACCCGCGGCGAGCCGCCGCACGACGATCGGACCGCGGCTCGGCTTCACACGATCGCGGACCGGTGGACAGTAGGTATAGGCGTCCCCCGCGTCGCCCGCATCCTCGAGGCGGAGGAGCTCGCCGTAGCGCTCGTTGCGCCGCCGATCGAGCAGGGTCAGCGCACCGTTCGGCTCGAGCGCGACGGCGACGAACCGATTCTCCAACGAACGTCCGCGAACCCGGACGTCTTCGCTGCGCGCGAGCGGCACCGCCGTGCCCGCCGTCAACGCGGCCAGACCGAGGCCCGGCACTGGCGGCGCGCGAAACGCGATCCGGACCTGATCGACTTCGTCCTGGTCCGGGTAGTGCCGCGTGGCGTCGATGCGCTCCTGCGTGCGCCGCTGCGCCAGCACCTGCACCGGGAGCGGCCGTCCGTCGCGGTCATAGAGCGCGAACGGCCGATAGCCCGCCCCCTGGCGCGGCAGGCGACCGTCCGCCGGCGGCCCGACGAGCACATCGCGGCGAAAGACGCTGACATCCGCGACGGTGACGCCGGCGCGAGCACGGGGAGCCGGGTTCCACAGCACGAGTGCCGGCTCGGGCCCGTCAGTCCGCTCGCGCTGCAGATCCGGGTCATGACCCACCAGATCCATGAGCGGACGGCGCGTCAACTCCGCGGCGTATGCTGCGACCACGTCCAGACGATGGCCCGCGGCAGCCGCAACCGAATCGGCCGTACATCCGGAAATCGTGTCATGGAACTGGGTCCGCACCAACGTCCGCCACGCGGTCTCCAGGACCGGCCGGCGGTCGCGCGCCCCTGAATACCGCGCCAACGCCACCAACGGCTCCGCCAGACGCTCGAGCCACAGCTCCACCTGGCCATGCCGCCGCTTGAGCGGCGCCCGCGTCCCGTGCACACCTTGTAGCGTCCAGGTGTAGCCGTACGACCAGCGCAGCTCCCCGGCGACAGGCTTGGCCGGCGCGTTCTCGGCCGACTGAAAGAACTCATCCAGCCGCGAGACGCGGAACGCGCTCGCCGGCTCGAGATCGGCGAGCAGGTCGCGCAGACGGGCGAGCGCCGGATGGGGCGCATGATGATCGGCGCCGACGAACAGGGGGATGTGCTTGCCGGCTGCCCGCTCCACGAGCGTGGCGCGCACGTCGGTCCAGATGTCGGGGAGGCGCGCGCCGGCGCCGGGCAACGCCGCGCCGATTTCGTAGCCATCAGGCGGCAGGTGCCAGACCAGAATCTCCCGGGCATCACGGCCCCGCCAGCGAAACAGGTCATGTTCCTGCCCCGGCTCCCCGCCGAGTCCGCGCCACAGGACGCCGTATTTCATTCCGAACTCGCGGGCGAGCGTGGGCAACGCCGCGGGGTGGCCGAACGCGTCGGGCGAGTACAGAACATCGAGGCGCCCGCCGAGGCGTTCCGCATCGCTGCCGCCGAGCAGGAGATTCCTGATCAGCGATTCCCCGGAGGGGATCAACTCGTCAACCAGCACATACCACGGCCCGACCTGCAGACGTCCCGTTTTGACGAGCGCCTTGACGTCGTTTTCGCGATCGGGCCGGGCCCGCAGGTAGTCTTCGACGAGCACGGTCTGGCCGTCGAGCAGGAAGCTCCGTACGGCGGCGTCGGCGTGGAGCCGGTCGATCAACTCATCGAACATCGGGACCAGGCGCGCGTGGAACGCGGCGCGGGGGAGGAACCACTCCCGATCCCAGTGTGTGTGCGGAATCAGATGAAAGATGTACGCGGTCACACGGAAGGGGGGGGGAGCTGCAGCTGCGCGAGCGCCGCGGGACTGGATAGATGCACGTGCGCAACCCGCCGCCCCCGCGCCAACAGCGCCCGCACATCGCCACGCGCCTGCGCGCGGTGCAGCTGGCCGAACGTCCACCCCATGTCCGGGATCTCCAGGTCCTCATCGACGTCGGCAGTGATCACGAGAAAGAGGCCGCTGGCTGGTCCGCCTTTGTGCAGCTGCCCGGTCGAGTGGAGATACCGCGGGCCGATACCGAGCGTGGTCGCACACCCCAGGGCGCGACCCCAGGCGGCGCGCAGCTTCTGGAGCTCGCCAACTATGTCGGGGGTGGGCGGGACATACGCGAGGATGGCGAGATAGTCGCCCGGCCGGACTTGCTGCCGGAGCTGCGACAGGGTCAGCGTCGGTAGGGGCGCAGCATGCTGCGCCCCTACACCCCGATGCTGCGCTCCTGCCTTCCCATGGCCGCCCGTCAATTCGGCTCGCGCGAGCCGCTTCGCCTCCTCGACGTCCGGCTGATCGAAGGCGTTGACGCCGAGACGCTCGCACAGCGCCACGGTCGCGTACTCCCAGCGCAGGAACTCGGCGCCCAGATCGAGCGGATCGGCAGAAAACATTTCGGGGCCCGCCGTTTGCGCATCAGACGAGGCGCCACCGGCGGGATCCTGGACGATGGGAATCACGCCACGGCCTTCTTTTCCGGAGCTTTCGGCAATCAGCTGCTCGAGCCAATCCGCGAGTGCGGCCATCCGTGGTGGTGGACGCAGGTGCAGCTTGTCACGGCCGCTCGCGGCCCGGTCGGCGATGGCCGTCCCGAGCGAGCGTGCGCCGGGGATATCGACGCGGCGCGTCCGCTCGAGTAGCGTGCGGCCGTCGAGCCCGCTGAGCGCGGCGGGGACCATGCCGACCGCCGTGAGCGCGGAATAGCGCCCGCCGACGTCGGGCGGGTGCGGAACGACGGCGCGGAACCGCCGCGCGCGCGCCAGGCCGTCCAGTGGAGTTCCCGATTCGGTGATGGCGATGAACTGCTCGGGGCGTGCGCGCGCCGCGAAGTAATGGCAGAACGCGAGCGTCTCGACGGTATTCCCGGACTTGCTCGAGATGACGAACACCGTGCGCGCCACATCGGACGCCGCTCCCGCTGCTCGCACCGCCGCCGGATTCGTACTGTCCAGCACGTGGAGATTCCCCGTGCCGAGCACCCGGGCGAGCACATCGGCGACGAGACTCGATCCGCCCATCCCGCAGACGAGCGTGCGGGTCAGACCGTCGGCCCGGACGGCCTTCGCCAGTACGGCGTGCGCATCCCATTGCGTGAGCGATTGCTCCGGAGCGCGCATCCAGCCGAGCGGATTCATTGGCGGCCAAAGATAATGCGGATAGTTTAGGCCCGGAGTGTCCGTGCGATGATGGCTATGAGCCGGCCCGCTCGCTTGTTGGTCAGCATCGCCGTTGTGTCGCTGGCGGCGATGGTGCTGCTGTACGCGTTCCCCCCGAGTGACCGGCGCCTCCTCGTCCTCCTCTCCGATCTCAGCTGGAGTTGGGCGGCGGCCTTCGCGGCGGTCGCCTGCTTGACGTCCGCGCGCCGTGGCACGACGTCGGAGCAACGGCGGACGTGGCGGTGGATCGGCGTCGGGTGCGTCTCGTTCTTCATCGGCCAACTCGTGTGGACGTGGCACGATCTGTCGCGCGGCGCGCCGCCGCCCTACCCCTCGCTTGCCGACGTGGGGTTCCTCGGGATCTACGTGTGCCTGATCATCGGCGTGCGGACGCTGGTGCGCGGGCAACCGACTCGGCGCGGCGATCCGGAGCTCGCGCTCGACAGCGTACTCGTCACGTTCACGGTCGGCGCCCTTGCGTACGAATATCTCTTGGAGCCGCTGCTCAGCACGCCGGTGTCCACCGCCGGACTCGTAACGAGCATCGGGTGGTCCATCGGCGCCGTCGCGGTGCTGTGGATGATCCTGATCGAGCTCCTGCGCCGGCCGGCGTTCCCGGCCGCGACCGCCACCCTCGTGCTGCCGGGCGTGATCTCCCTCGCCATCGGCAATCAGGTATACGCGATCGTGGCGCTGCGCAGCACCTATCAGGCAGGCGGGTTGCTCGACCTCACGTGGGACGCGGGACTCCTGATGATCGCGGCCGCGGCAGCGATCGCGCCCGAGTACAGCATCCGTCTCCAGCGCCGCCGCTCGACGTCGCCCGAGGCGAGCAACGCCGCGCGGGTCGCCGCCCTCGTCGTCGGCCTGGCCGGGATGACCGGCATGGCGGTCGTGGCCCTCACCCGGAAGGCCCCCGACGCCGCTGATGCCGTCATCATCGGCGTCGGGATGGCGATCATCGCCGCGCGGGTCTTGTACTCCCTGGGCGCGGATCGCCGCTACGCCCGCGTCCTCGAAGATGAGGTCGCCAGTCAAACCCGTTCGCTGATGAGCTCGCTGGGCGCGACGGCGTCCGCCGAGCGCAATCTCCGCCTGCTCATGGAGGCCGTCCCCGATGCAATCACCGTGGTGGACCGCGACGGCTCCGTGCTCGACGAAAACACGGCCGGCCGGACGCTCGTGACCACATTAGCCGGCGCCGTCCCGGACGGGAGCGGGAAGCGTTCCGCGTTTGGATGGGTCGAAGGCACGGCGTTCCGTATCGCGCGCGAGAATCTGATCGCGGCGTTCGATGGTGAGCTCCGCCGTTTCGAGGTCCCGTTTCGACGGTCCGACGGGAACGAGGGCACCGCGCACGTGCTGCTCGCACCGGTCCGTGAGGGCGGCCGCATCCCCAAGGTTCTGGTGTTGGTCCGCGACATCACCGAGCAGCGCCGCACGCAGACCCAGCTGCAGCAAGCCGAGAAACTCGCGGCCATGGGTCAGCTCGTGAGCGGCGTCGCGCACGAGATCAACAACCCCGCCGCGATCATTTCGGGCTTCGCGCAAACGCTGCTGCTCGATCAAATGACGCCGGATCAGCGGGAGACGGTGCAAATGATGTACGATGAGGCGACGCGCATCGGCCGCATCACCGCGAATCTACTCGCGTTCGCGCGGGCGGGAACCAAGGAGCGGACGCTGGTGGAGCTGAACGAGATCGTGCGCCGAACCTTCGCGCTCCGTTCCTACCACCTCACCACGCTCAACATCACGATGAATCTCGAGCTGGACGACGCGAACCCCAAGGCGTGGGCGAACGGATCGGAGGTTCAGCAGCTGCTGCTCAATCTCCTGATCAACGCCGAGCAGGCGCTGGCGACCATCACCGGCCGGCGCGCCATCACGATCCGCACGATGACGGCGGACGACGATGGTGTCCGGCTCGAGGTCGCGGACTCGGGTCCGGGCATTCCGCCCGACATTCAGGAGAAAATCTTCGACCCGTTTTTCACGACGAAGCCGGAGGGCATGGGCACGGGACTCGGGCTCTCGATCTGTTACGGGATCGTACACGACCACGGCGGCAGGATTTCGGTACACTCGATGCCCGGACACGGCGCCACGTTCACGATCGCGCTCCCCCGGGACGCGCGCACCCGGCAGCGGACCACGCCCCCACCGATGGAGATTCCCGAAGCGGCCCGCGAGCCGGAGGCGGCGCTCTCGGTGCTGCTCGTCGACGACGAGGAAGGACTGCGCCGCGCCCTGGTCAGCTTCCTCAAACGGCGCGGCATGCACGTCATCGCGGTCGAAGATGGGAGCGATGCGCTGCGCGTGCTGCGCCGCGAGCGCTTCGACGTGATCGTGTCGGATGTCCGCATGCCCGGGATGAGCGGCGCGGAGTTTCTGGAGCGTGTCCGCCGCGAGCAGCCCGCCATGGTGAACCGGCTGATCTTCTCGACCGGGGACCCATTTGCCGCCGACACGTCGGCACTGCTGCGTGAGGCGGGCGTGCCATCGCTGGTGAAGCCGTATGATTTCGCGAAGCTCGAGAGCCTGCTGCACGAGGTGGCTGACGCCGCTAAAACCTCGACTTGAGTCGGATCTCGAGATCCGAACGCCCGATGCCGTTCGGCGTGGGCGACAAGCTGAACCGCCGCGGCTCGGCATCCACGGCGAGCGCATCCAGGACCTGCGCGTCGACGGTCAACTCGTAATCCCCCGGCTTCACGCCCATCAGATAGAACGCGCCGTCGTTGAAGGTCACCAGCGTGCGCCGGGTCCCGCTGCGCCGATCGGTCAGAATCAGCGTCGCGCCGCTGACGCCCGCGCCGTTGCGGACGACCCGCCCCTCGATGATGCCCGCCTCCACGACGGGAATGTCGAGACTGCGGAAGCGATTGGGCCCGGGGACGATGCTGGTGCGCGCGAAGAGCGGGACGAGCAAGGGCGACTCGAGCGACGTCGAATCGAGGCTCACCACGACAGGCTCGAACGGCACCAGGTCCCAGACGTGATAGGCGCCGCTCGAGTCGGTGCGCGCCGAGAGCGAGCCAACCAGCACACGCGCGTTGGCCACGGGCGGCTCGCCCACGTCGCGAATCCCGTTCGCGTTCACGTCCATGAAGACCCGCCCCGAAAGCCCTGACCGCTCGAGCGAGGGACCCGGCGCCACCCCGAGGCGGTCTGTACGACGGTCCCAGAGTACGGAGCCCTGCAGGAACTGGGTCGCCGTGACCGGCTGGCCGGGCGGCGCGAGCACCGACGTCACAGCCCGCAGCGCCGAGAAGTACGAGGTCACCGTGACGGTGTACGTGAGGCCCGCATTGCCGCGGAGCCAGTTCGCGCCGACTTCGAGGCGCACGCCGCGGGTGACGGGATGCGCCGCAAACGCGGACCACGAGACCAGTCCCGCGCGCCGTTCGAACTCGGCGTTGGTCCGCAGCAACATCTGACTCAGGAATGTGCCCCACCGCCCCCGGGGCATGATGAAGGTCGACAATCCGGCATACTCACGGTTACCGCCAGTCGCGAGCCCGCGCTCCGTACGTACGTACGGCAAGAGCCGCACCTCGTCCGTTTGCAATGAGGCGCCGAGCCGCGTCCGCGTCAGCGCACCGGCATCGGTGCTGATGCGCTCGAACCGGCCGTCGAAGAAGAAGAAGCCGTGGCTGGTCCTGGGACGCAGGAATCCGCTGAGGGTCAATTGCGACCGGCGCCCCGGCACCGCCAGCACCGACTGCGAGTCGTGGGCGAAGTGCACGTACTCGCCCTCCAGCCGGAAGTCGACGGAGGGCTCGTACCGCAATGCTCCGCGGGCAAACCCAGCGCCGACCACCTCGCTCTGGATGGCCCACGCATTGCTCGGGTTGCCGACGACCGCGGCATACGGATGCGTGCGGTCGGGGAGTGAATCCCGCCAGTACTGGTCGATCCCGGCCTGCACGGTCCAGCGCCGCGTGACCCCGTAGCGCAGGTCGAGGTTCCCCGTCGTAGTGCAGAGGAGCGACGGCTGCGGACACTGACCACCCGAGACGCCGTACTCGAACTGGCGGGCCGGCAGCAGCTCGGTCAACACGCGGTACGTGCGATTGAACTCGCGGATCTCGCCGAACGGGCCGTAGGCGACGAAATCGACCGGGTTCTCGCCGTAGCGCACGGGGAGATCGATCGAGAACCCACCCGACGCGTTGGCCGAATCGAACGCGACGAGATCGCCGCCGCGGTACGCCTCCACCGACCACCCCGGCTCGAGGCTTCCAGCGTAGCGCAGCGATCCGATGAGCGATGGACGGATGAAGGGGGCGTTGGTGATCGCCACGCCCTCAAGCGCGCGGGACCGCGGGCCAGTCGAGGCGACGTCGCCCAATCGCAGTTGTTTGACCCACCGGTTCTCCCGCCAGACGCCGGTCCACGAGGCGTCGAGGTGCACGCGGCCCTGCTCCGCCGGCCCGACACTCTGCCCCAACATTTCGAGCGAGCCGCCGCCGACGTCAGCCCCGAGTCCAAATCCGTAGGTCGATCCCGCAAGGGGATCGGTGGAGGGGGAGAAGAGCGAATAATCCACGACGACGCCGTCCCACGACGGACGCTGCAGGCCCAGCGTCACGTCCGCGCGCATCCCATCGGGACGCCGGAGATAGGCGTCGCGGGCCGCCTCACGACGCAGGCGCCGCGCAATCGGCAGGCCGCTCGGATCCACCACCGTCGCGGTGAGATCCGACCAATCGACCACGAACATCAACCCCAGCAAGTCACCCAGACGCTCGCTGCCGACGTACAACTCCGCCGATTCGAACCGGATGAATTCCCGCTCGATACGCACCCGACGGTCGCCGTACTGCATCGAATCGCTCCGTGAATCGATGACGATGCGGCGGTTTCCCGGATCGACCGTCGCTTCGAGGCGCCCATCGAGCGTTAGGCGATGCCGAATCTCGACCAGCTGAAAGAACTGTGACAGCGGCAGCAGCACTTCCGAGCGGACGCGGTAGGCCTGGACGGTCGTTCCGGTAATGCGGCCGATGCGCAGATCGATGACGACTGGCTCAGGGACAGTGTCTTGAGGCACGACGGCACCGAGGCACAGGGCCGCCACCAGGGAGAGCATGGCTTACTGGTAGATCAGGGAGACTACGACGTTCCCTTGGTAGATCCCGGGCTTCGCCGTGGGCGCAGGGTTCACGGTCCCGCCCAACCAGATGTACATGGTGAAGTTCGGGGGCGGTCCCAGGCGACCAACGGCCCCGACTGCGGGATTGAACACGTTGCCGCCCGCCGGATTGTTGGTGGAGCGACGCCAGATGGCCGAGGTCGCACCAAACGAAATCGGCATGGTCGAGCCCGGCAACGCTTGAATGTTGGTCAACTGCGTGGGCAGCGTGAAACTGATGATCACGAACGCGTTGGCGCTGCCGCTCACTTGCCATTCCCCCGCGGTCGCCGCGGCGGGCACGACCGTCGTAGGGACGCCCTTGATCACGGTGCCGAAATTCAGGTCGCTCATGGTGGCAATCGTCATCCCCACGGTGACGATGACGGCGTCGGCCGAAACCAACCCGCTCGACTGCGCGGCACCGCGCGTGCCGAGTACGACGCCTGCGGCCAACAGCAGAGCCCGTTTCACGGCACGACCAGCTGCACCGAGTCGCGCACCGCGGGAGCCTTGAGCACGAACTTGGGATCGAGATCCTCCCGCTCGGCGACGACTTCGTACCGCAGCCAGTAGCGGCCGCGCGGCAGCGCGGGGCGCGCGATGGCGCTGGCGAGACGGGGCTCCATCGTGAAGTACACACCGACGGGAGACTGATACGTCCGGACGACGGAATCGCCGACTTGCAGGGCGTGCACCGCGCCGCCCGAATCCACGAGGGTTTCGCGAATCATGCCGACGAAGGCCGCGTTACCATGCCGCTCGATTTTGGCGCGCGTGATGAGCGAATCGCCGACGATCTGGGCGCGCAGATTCGACAGGGTCACACCGGTATTCACAGGACCCTTGCGGTAGTTCACGCCGATGATCGTCCGCACCTCGAGCGTGAGACCGACCTGAATCGCGGTCGTATCCCCAATGCCGCTGATCGGGACGCGGCCGGCCTGGGCGGCAATGATGAGCCGCAGCCAGTATTCGCCGTCCGCCAGCCCGATGGGCGGCCGGGCGAGCAGACGCACCGTTTGGCGCTCCCGCGGGCCCACCGTCAAGCGACGGGGGAATGCCTGGATCCACGCAAGCGCGGAGGCCGCGGAATCCGCGGGCAAGGTGTCGAGCTTGATCCCCCCGCCCGAGTCCGTCGTCGGATACCCGAAAATGGTCGAGATCGTGACTTCGACCGGTGCGGTCCCAGGATTGTAGAGCAGCACCGAGCCGCCGCGCTGGGTGTGGTCGATGAACACAGCGTGCGGCGCCACCATAACACCCTGCGCCGCCAATGACGCACTCGCGAGCGCGACCACGCCGGCAAGCCCGAGCGCGCGCATCATGGCAGCACCGTCACGGTGAGGGTGATCGTCCCGGTGTACGCGCCGGCGCGCTGGTTCGTCGTCGGATTCGCCGTGGCCCCGACGAACACCGACGCGGCGCCATTATTCGGAAACGTTACGGTCGTCGGCTGCTTCGGGTCGAAGCCCACTTGACTCCCAATTGACTGAGTTGGCGAGTAGCCCGCGTCGCTAGCCCCAAACACAATGGGCATCAGCGCGCCACCGGGGCCAGTCATGCTCAGCGGCAGCACGAATGACAGCAACACGGGACCACCCTTCGGACCTTTGATGTCGAACTGGCCGCTGTTCGCGGGATCGGTGCGCAAGACGACGCGCGGCACGCCCGGCAGCACCGCGCCGAACGTCACCCCACGCACACCGGTGACTGTGAGCGGCTTGCCCTGTGCCAGCAGCGGCACGCCACACAGCATCGCTGCGAGCACGACCAACGATTCCTGTTTCATGTTTTGCATGCGTCTCCTTGTGACAGCGCCGGCAGAGGAATCTGCATCCTCTGCCGGCGCGCCATCAGCTCGACGCCAAACTCCAGTCGCTTAGTAAACCACCGTCATGGTGATCGAACCAGTATAGACACCAGCCGCCTGGTTCGTCGCCGGCTGAACCTGAGCGCCAACCCACACCCACAGCGCGCCAGAGGCGTTCAGCGACGGGGACGCACCAGCCGCCGGTGAGAAGGCAGTGCCGCTGGTCTGCGCGTTGTTCTGGGCATGCACGCCCGTGTAGCTCACGATCGGCATGGTGTTACCAGCCGAACCGAGCGTCGCGGGCAGCGTGAACGAGATGGTGACCGGGCTGCTGGCCTGGCCTGTGACGTCAAACCGGCCGGCGTTCGTGAGATCGGTAGCCGCGATCGTCTTATTCACGCCCGGGAACACGTTCCCGAAGTTCAACTGCTGGGCGCCAACCACGTTGATCGGCGTCTGGACGCTTGCCGTCGCCGTGATGCTGGCATTGTTCGTCTGGGCCTGGAGCGCCGTACCCGTCAGAACGAGGGCGGCAACTACCAGGGACAGCTTCGTGATGCTGCGCATTTCAAACTCCTGTGTTTGGTGTCGAGCTATTAGTCAGTTGGAGTGCCATTCGGCTCCTCCACACTTCGAGAGGCCTGTCAAAGCAAGGGTTATGCCAACCGCCACTTTCCTGTGCAGTGTAAGATTATTTGACAACATAGGCTGGAAAAGCGCAAGCCAAAATAGGTCTTGGAGTTAGCGAATGCAAATACCTCGTAACTACCAGTGCAATAATATGTTACCTCGTTACAATTGCTCGGCACGTCGCCTGCATTAGTGGGAAGCCGAAATCAAGGGCACTCACTCAGGGGAGCAGGCAATGCGGTTCGGTCTCGTAGCGGTTCTCGTGGTTGGTACGCTGACGCTGGTGGGGCGGGATGCAGAAGCCCAAGCTCGTGGCACCCTGCAAGCCACCGCGACGGTCGTCGATACACGCCAGGGCTTCGAGGCCCTCTCAGCCGTCCGGCAGGCGGTTACAGATTCCAGAATCGAGCGTCGGCAAACTGTCGCGACAGTAGCACTGATTTCCACCGAGCGCCCAGCATCCAAGCCGAGCACCGTCGTCGTGACGGTCGATTTCTCACGGAACTGATCGCCTTAGACGCCCAGCCGCTGGCGCAGCGCCGGCGGCATTAATGGAATGGCGTATTTCACCGGGACGGACAGCGCGAATCCCGGTCCTTGCCTGAGACCTGCCCGGTGGACTGAAATCACTTCCCCATCCGCGTTGAACACGGGGCTGCCAGAGGACCCGCCGGTCGTCATGCCGTCGAATTGGACAAGATCGGCCGTTACCCGGGACAGGATGCCGGCGGTCATGGACGTCCGCACGATCGATGTCCGATCCCGCGCGAAGCCCGACCCCGCAGGATAACCAATGAGCGCCGCCGGCTCGCCCTGACGGGCTTTGGTCCCGGCCCAGTCGATCGCGGTCAAATACGATCCCTGGTAGCCTCGCACTTTGATGAGCGCGAGGTCGCGCTCACGTGAGGTGGCGACGACGTCGGCATAGCGGCTGGACGAGTCGTCGGCCATCGTGACCCACACCGTGTCCGGCTCGGCGTGCGCGGAATCCGCCACCACGTGCCAGTTGGTGAGCATGTAGCCGTCCGGGCTAATCCCGAAACCCGTGCCGTCGAAGCGGTCGCCGCCGAGCGCGACCGTAATGAGCCCCACGGCCCCTTGATTCTGCTGGGCGAGCCCCGCGAAGTCCGTGGCCCGGATCGCCCGCATCTTCGCATCCAGGCTGGCCGTCTGGGCCTCCGCCGTGCTGACTGCGCGCCGCAGGCTGTCGATCAACCCCTGCGACGGCGCGCGGCGTTCGGCGGCGGCCAACTGATCCCGCATGCGCTGCAGATCTCGCTGGGCCTCCTCGCGGCGCACTTCTCCCGCGGCCAGCTGCTGTCCCAACGCCTGCTGCGCCCGGTCCAACGCCGCCTGGAGCTGGGCCGTCCGCGACTCCGCCGCCACAAGCTTGACGCGCAGCGTCTCGACCTCGGCGGCCGGTGCCGCCGCCGCACGGGCCGCTTCCAGCTCCCGCCGCAGGCGCTCGCCCTCCGCGCGCGAAGAGTCTTCGGCGGTCCGCAGCGCCTGCTTCGTGTGCTCGACCTGCCTGGAGAGCAACCAGTACACGCCGAAAACGCCGCCGCCGAGCAGCAGGACGAGAATGACGAGCAGCCCAGTGAGCCAGCGGATCTTGCGGCGGGCATCTTTGCCCACGTCCTCACGCACGGCTTTCATGAACGCCGTCGTGCCGCGGCCACCGCGCTTGCGCTCGTCTTTCGCCCTGGCGAGTGCGTCGCCAATCATCCCGATTACGGTCTTCTGGCCCAACGGCGCGCCGACCGGGGGTCGCGGGACCGCTTTCTGTGGCGCAGTCCCCATGCCTTCCACCAACAGCACGGGCCCGCCCTGGCCGAGCACGATCTTGTCACCGAGCCGAACCGGCATGGGCTTCGCGATGCGCTCACCATTCAAGTAGGTGCCGTTCTTGCTTTCGGCATCGCGCACCACCAAACCGCCGCCCGCGCCGACGGTCAGCTCGGCGTGCACGCGGGACACGGTCGTGTCGTTCGCGTCGACCGGCTGGACTTCGCATTCCCGGCCGCGGCCGAGCCGGATGCGGGTGCCGCGCGCCTCGAAGCGCTTGCCGGTAGCGGTGACGAGCAAGGTGACCCCATAGGCGCGGTGCTCGGCCTCTTTGGGCATCGGTAAACCGGGATGCTCGGCGAGCGTGGCGGTGAGCTCGGCCGCAATGGGAGCGACGCGGTATTCAGGACCCGATTCGCCCAGGCGGATCACGTCGCCTGGCTTCACGGAAGTCGGCGCGCTCAGGCGCTTGTTGTTGAGGTATGTGCCGTTTTTGCTGCCGAGATCGGCGAGCAACCACGCGCCTTGCTCGAGCCGCAGCTCCGCGTGGCGGACCGATACGACGCGCGCTGCGTCACCCCGGACGACGACGCTCCCGTCGGGATCGCGACCGAGTCGCAGCGGCCCGCCGGAGGATTCGGCCACCTGCTGCCCGCTGGTGTCCGTCAACTTGAGGTACGACACGAATCGAAACTACGGCTGCCCTGGACGCGCCGCGAGGTCGTCGCGCATCGTGTAGCATGGACAACCTGGCTCACGCGCTCGTGGGGGCCGCGCTCATGCGCGCCGTCGCCGATCGTCATGTGCCCCGCGCCGCATCGATCGGCGTCGTGGCGGCGAACGCGCCGGACTGGAGCGAGCTCTTCATCGGGCTTCCGGGCACACGAGCCGACTTTCTGGTCCTCCATCGCGGCATAACGCATTCCCTGGTCGGTGCGCTGGTGGAAGTCGTCGGGCTCACGCTCCTCATCGGAGTCGGGTGGCGGGTGGTCCGCTGGAGACTGGGCCGGCACGGTCGCGCGGTCGCCGTTCCGGCTTGGGGATGGCTTGCCGCCGGTATTGGCGCAGCGGTCCTGAGCCACCTCTATATGGACTGGCAGGGCTCGTACGGCTGGCGGCCGTTTCTGCCCTGGAGCGGCACGTGGTACTACCTGGACTGGGTAGCCATCGCCGATCCCTTCTTCTGGCTGGTCCCGCTGGTCGCGCTCGCGTGGGGCGCGGAGCGCCATTGGGCGCCGCTCGCGGCGGCGCTGGCGGTCGGCGGGACGATCACGGTGATCCTCGTCCGCGCCCGTGACGTCGCGGCCACGTGGGTGCTCGTCATCTATGCGGTCGTCTGCGTCGTCGCGGTCGTGGGATGGATTCGCTACTGGTTCGGCCCGGTGGGCCGGCAGCGGGTCGCCGCGCTCGCCTTGCTGGTGCTTGTCGTCTACGCCGGCGCGCAGGCGGTCGTGGCTGGAGGACGGAAGCGCGAGATCCGGCGGGCGGCGGAGCGCCGCTTCGGCGCCGGCGCATCGTGGGCGGCGCTCACCAATATCGGCCGGCCGTTTACGTGGGAAGCGATCTACGCGAGCGTCGACACCGTTGCCGGCGATGACTGGACGCTACCGCGTCACCTGCGCACGCCGGCCGTCGCCCGCGCACTGGGGAAGACCACCGACGGTCATGCTATCAGTCAATTCGCCCGCTTCTTGGCGGCCGACGTGGACACGAGCAGCAAGACGGTCTACCTCTGGGATGCGCGCTACGCGCGCGCGAGCCGCGACGGATGGGCGGTGGTGAGCGTCAGGATGGAGTGACGTCGTTGAACGTGAGACCCGAGCCCCGGCGGTCGCGCAGCTGGCGACGCTGCTTGAACGAGCGGCGCTCTACACGACTGCGCCGTTCGGACAACCCGCGCCGCTCGACCAGGACCGTGGTTTTCCGCAGGCGGCGCTCGGTGATGCGCCGGTCGAGTCCGGAGCGCCGCTCGGGCCGCACGCGGCGTTCGACGTGATGTCGCGGGTGCCGGGGCTCGCTGTCCATCCCGTTCAATTTGTGCCGCCTCGGGAGTTCGTGCCAGCCGAAACGACCGACTACATTTCTCGCCCGTGCAGACACCGGACCGACGCTCGCCAGCATCGAATGTGACGCCCGTCACCAGCGCGGCCGCGCCACAGACGCCGCCAGCAGGATTGCTCGACGACGCGCTGCGCGCACTCGAGCCGACCTTCCGGCTCGACAACCTCGTGGCGCTCTCCTTGGATCGCGCGCTGTATCATGGCTGGGATCGGGTGCTGAAGCGGCCCGTCTCGATTCGCGTGCATCTCGCGGCCGAAGCGCCGGGGCGCGCGTGGTTCATGCGCGAAACCGAGACGCTCGCGCAGCTCGATCATCCGGCAATCCGGCACGTCTACGCGGCCGGTGAGATCGCGTCGTTCGCCTATCGGACGGCGAACTGGATCGAAGGCGAAAGCCTTGCCGATGCCCTGCGGCGTGGCCCGCGCCCGATTCCGCAATCCATGTCGCTGATCCGCGACCTCCTCTCGGCACTCGAACATGCGCACGCCCGCGGCATCATCATGCGCCGGATCGTGCCCTCCACGCTGATGATCAACAGCGGCGGCCAGGGCGTCATCACCGACCTGCGATACTCCAACTGGTGTCTGCCCTACCTCCCGGCGATGCCGACGGATGATCCGAGCGCGGCCTACATGGCGCCGGAAGTCCGGGCGGGCGAGGCGGGAGAGCCCGCGAGCGACGTGTACAGCATCGCGGCGAACATCTATGCCGCGCTCACCGGCAATCCGCCGGACGCCGACCCGGCGCGCATCGTGCCGCCCCGCCAGCAGCGTCAGGCGATTCCCGCGGCGGTCGAGCGCGTCATCGTGCGCGCGCTGTCGCGCGTGCCCAAGGATCGCTACTACACGGCCACCGAGATGCTCGAGGACTTCGTGACAGACGCCGGCACGTTCCAGGTGCTCGCCGCCGCCCCGACGGTGACAGAGTCCGGGTTCGAGCGGCGGCTGCGCCGCGCGCTGGGGGATGACTACGAGCTGCTGGAGGAGATCGGCGCCGGCGGCTTCGGGCGCGTGTATCGCGCACGCGATCTCGCACTCGAGCGCGACGTGGCGATCAAAGTCCTGCATCCCGCGCTCACGGCAGACCCCGGCGTGTTGGAGCGGTTCCGGCGTGAGGCGCAGCTCGCAGCCCGACTGCGGCATCCGAACATCGTGAGCATCTACGACATTATGGGCCGCGCCGGTCTCACCTGGTATACGATGGAATACGTCCCCGGCTCGAGCATGGCCCAGGTGATTCACCGCCAGGGCACATTTTCGCTCGATCAAACCGAGCGACTGCTCAACGAGGCCCTTTCGGCGCTCGAACACGCACACAGCCTGGGCCTGATTCACCGCGACTTGAAACCGGAAAACATGCTGATCGAGCCGGACGGCCGGCTGCGCATCACCGACTTCGGGCTGGCGCTGGCGCTGCGCGGCGGCGCGCGCTTCGGGGGAGCGACGTCGCGCAGCGGCACGCCGCAATTCGCCGCGCCCGAACAGCTGCTGGGCGAGCGCGTTGACCAGCGCGCCGATCTCTACTCTCTCTCGGCCGTCGCCTACTTCGGACTGTTGGGGAGGCCGCCGTTCAGCGGGAAGACGCCGGAGCAGATTCTTGCCAAGCAAACGACCGATGACATCCCGCCGCTGTCCGCCGAACGCCGGGACGTGCCGCGCGAGGTCGAAGACGTGCTCCGGCGCGCGCTGCGCAGCGAACCGACCGAGCGCTATCACTCGGCCAGCGCATTTCACGCGGCGGTCAGGGGGGCGTTCGGCGGTTTCTTGCGGCGGCTGGCGGCGTTGTTTCGGCCGGAGTCCTAGCTAGCGCCAGCGGAAAATCTTCAGCGCGATCACGAAGCTCACCGCGCCCCAGGCCACGACGACCGCCAGCGGCGTTCCGAGCGTCGCCAGCGCCGCTCCATCGATCATCACGGCGCGCAGCGCGTCGTTCAGCGCCGTGAGCGGGAGCGCCTTCACGAAGGGAATCATCGCGTCGGGGAAACGGGAGTAGGAGAAGAACGTCCCCGACAGAATCCACATCGGCAGCATCACGAGATTCATCAATCCCGAGACGCCTTCGATCGTCTTCGCCCGACTCGCCACCAGCAGGCCCAGCCCCGCGAACGAGAATGACCCGACGATCGTGATGCCCGCGAGCGTAGCGAACGATCCGCGCACCGCCACGCCGAACAGCAGCCAGCCGAAGCCCACCAGCGCGATCACTTCCACGATCAGGAAGACGAGCCGCGACAGGATGAAGCTCAGCAGGTAATGGCTGCGGCGCATGGGCGTCGCCATGTAACGCTTGAGCAGCTTCCGCTGGCGCGCCTGCACGACGGAGAACCCGACCCCCCAAATGCCGCTCCCCAGGAGATTCATGCCGAGCAGCCCGGGGATCAGGAAGTCGATGTACCGCGACCCGGGCGCCACCGCGCGGTCGTCGTGTACCGTGACGAGATCCTTTCGGCCGCGCGAGCGCTGCAGCACATCGTCGACCTGCAGCCGCGCGAGCCCGCTCTCGGTGCGCGTCGAGTCGTAGCGGTAGACGACGGGATCCCCAGGGATGACGAGCAGCGCGATCCGCCCGGTCCGCAGCCGCAGCCGTGCGGTCGCCGTGTCGAGGACGGTGGCGATGAGGCGCGGAGACGAATCGAGGGTGGCGGCCAATGCGCTGTCGCCCGGCCCGCCGGCGACGCCGACCTGCAGTTTGCCGGGCCCGGTGTTCCGGAAGGCGAGCCCGAGCGCGAAGGCGAGCACGATCGGGAAGCCGAACACCCAAAACACCGCTTCCGGCTCGCGGTAGAACTCGCGCATACGCGAGACCGCCAGCTGATACATCGGATGGTCACGTATCACGGAGCTGCCGTCCCGTCAGCGCGACGAAGACGTCGTCGAGCGAGGCGTGATGCGTGGTGAGCAGCGACAGCTCCACGCCGCGCTCTTTGAGCAGCGCGAGCAACGCGGGGAGGGCGCGGTGCAGCTCTACGACCGTGAGCGAGACTCCGTCGGGACCCGTCCGCACCGCGGACACACCCCCCATTTGTCGCAAGATCTCGACCAGATCCTTCGCAATCCTGCCCTCCGTCAGCGCGAAGTCCACCACGTGGTCCGCGCCCAACGACGCAATCAGCTCCTTGGGAGTTCCCTGGGCGATGATCTTGCCGTGATCCATGATCGCGACGCGATCGCAGAGGCGCTCGGCTTCCTCCATGTAGTGCGTCGTGAGCAACACCGTTCCGCCGTCGGCGCGGAAGCGGCGGATGATCTCCCACAACTGACGGCGCGACTGCGGGTCGAGACCCGTCGTGGGTTCATCGAGAAAGAGCAGCTCGGGCTTGCTGACGAGCGCACAGGCGACCGCGAGCCGCTGCTTCTGCCCGCCCGAAAGGGTCACCACGCGCGCCTTGCGTTTCTCCTCGAGCTCGACGAGCGCGAGCACTTCCTCGACGGTATGCGACTGGCGGTAAAACGAGCGAAACAGTCCGAGCACTTCGCTGACGGTGAGCTTGTCGGCGAGCTGCGTCTCCTGCAGCTGGATGCCGAGCCGCTCCCGCAATGCGCGTCCCGGCGCCCCGTCCTGCCACCGCATGCCGAGAATCTCGACGTCGCCACTGTCGGGGGGCGTCAGGCCTTCGAGGATCTCGATGGTGGTCGTCTTGCCCGCGCCGTTGGGACCGAGCAGCCCGAAGCACTCGCCCGCGCTGACCGTGAGGTCGAGGCCCGCGACGGCCACGACGTCCCCAAAGCGCTTCATGAGCGCACGACAGTTGATCGCTACGATTGCTCTTGCTCGGTGTCTTTTTTGGTGTCTTTTTTGGCGTCTTTTTCGGGCGGCGCTTCGTGGGCCATCTTGAGCGCCTGATCGAGCTGGATCGTCATGCTGTTCACGCCATCGGCCAGCGCGCGCACCTTCATGTTGAGCCCCGTCCCGGCGCGGTTCGCGACGATCGCCAGTTGGCCGGCCACGTCCGGCAGGGTGCCGAGATTCGCGGTGAGCGCGCGCTGGCGCATGTGAGACAGCTCGCGGGCGATGTTGCCGCAGATGCCATTGATGATTTTCGGCTTCGCGGCGCGGTTGGATTCGAGCTCGGCGACCAGCTTTTTCACGTGATCCACGGTCCGCACGTATCCCTGCAGCTCCTCGATGCGGCGGACCTGATTCGCCGTCTGCTTCTGCACCACGGCTAGTGTCTCGGCTCCAGCGCCTCGGTGCGGGCGTGGCCGTCCACCAGCGCCAGCGGCGGCACGCCGAGCAACGCGCCCAGCGTGGGCGCGATGTCAACGGTGTTCGCTCGCCCGGTGTACGACCCGCGCCGCACCCCCCGGCCCCAGAAGATGATCGGCACGTGCGAATCGTCCTCGGTGGGCTGGCCATGCATCGCGATCGGCAGGTTCGGGATATCCCACACCGAGCCGGGTTGCAGCGTCACGGTGAGGACGACGCCCGCATCCGGGGCGAGGTGATGGAGCCAGCGCCGCGCCACCGGATCGGACGCCGTGTCGGCGCGCGCGAGGTCGGCGGGCTTGATCACGCGTGCGACGCCCTGCACCCGCAGGATCCGCACGGTGAGCGCATCGAGGATGCTGTCCGTCTTCAGGCCGATCGCGGCGAATCGGCCGTTGTCGCGCAGAAACAGCATACCGGTTTCGAATTGGAGCCAGTCGCGCGGCGCTCCACCGGCGCCGGCGAGCCGGTCGAGATCGCGGTTGGCGGCCGTCACCACGGTGTCAACCAACACGCGGTACGCCGCTCCGCCGGTCTTGGCGCGCGTGCGCTCCGGGAACGACGTCACGCCGTGATCGGCGGTGAGCACGACGACAAGGTTGTCGCGCCCCACCCGGTCGGTCAGACGCTTCAGGAACCAGGCGAGATAGTGGTCGAGCCGCAGGACCTGATCGTGGATCTCGCGCGAGTCGGGGCCGAACGCGTGCCCGACGGCATCGGTCGTGGACAAACTCACGGCGAGAATGTCGGTGCCTTTCCGGCCCAGCCGCAGTGCTTCGAAGCCCTCGAGCGCGAAGAGCAGCGTCAACGAATCCATCGCCGGCACACCCGCGATCGCAGCGGCGGCTTGCACGCTGTCGGGCGTGAGCCGATGCGGAAAGACAACGCCCGCTCCGCCGTTCTCCCACACCTCATTGTCGGCTTCCTTGTATGCGCTGTCGGGCAACAGCAGCGACCAAGTCGTATTCGCCGCTTTGAACGGCAGCCGCCGCGCGTTGAATGCCTGGACCCACGTCGGCAGCGAGTCCGCGTAATAGCGGCTCGTGGTGAACAGCCCCGACTGGTACCAGTAGACCTGTTCTTTCGCGAGCCCGATGGGAAGAATCGCTCCGCGATCCTTGCGGCTCACCGACAGCGCCCGCGCGGCCGGTTCGGCGGCCTTCAACCAGTCGAACAGCGTAGTGCCACGGAAGCGGCGCGGCGATGCGCCCGGGCCCGTGGTGCCGAGCAACGGCGCCAGCGAGTCCTGCACGCCCTCGGAGTTCCGGATGATGCCGGTATGCGCGGGCCACATGCCGGAGAGAATCGTCGAGTGGCCGGGCGCCGTCTCCGTGACGGCATGGTCCTGATAGCCGTCGGTGAAGAACGCGCCCTCGGTGGCCAGCTGGCCCAATCCGCCGGTCAGCTGGGCTTTCCAGCGCGTGAAGTAGTCGGGCCGCAGCTGGTCCACGGTGATGACGACGACGAGCTTCGGCCTGGGTGGCGGCGGAGCAATCAGCCAGCTCAGGACCGCGAGATAGACGGCGAGGTTCATGGGCACAAACTAGCGGTTCTCAGGTGCTCAACGCCACCGGAGTAGGCGTATCCTCGTGGATCCGCAGCGTCAAATACATGACGAAGATGATGATCGCCGCAGAGATATAAAACGGGACATGCTGGCCCAGTAGCTGGTAGGAGCCGCCGGCATACACGGGGCCGAGGATCGCGGCCACGCCGCGATAGGTCTGCTGCACCCCCATCGTGACCCCGATCTCGTCGTGGTGCGCGCGATGACTCACCAGTGCCGAGTTCGCCGGGAAGAGGAGCGCGGTGCCAAGCGGCAGCAGTATTTGGGCGGCGATAAAGAGCGGGAGTGACGTCGCGAGCGGCACGAGGACGAATCCCGCGAAGAGTAATAGGACCCCCACTTGCATCGTGCGCACCTCGCCGAGCCAGGCGTTGAACCAGCCGACCGGACCGATCCGCATCAACACGCCAACCGCCCCAAAAACCATGAAGAAGTAACCGATCTGGTCTGTGGTGACTCCAAACCGGTCGTGCAAATACAGCGAAAACACCGGCGGCAGCGCGTTGAACGCGAGCATGGCAAACGCGTAAATCCAAATCAACAACGATACGGGACGCATGGGATCTGCGAGGACGCGGGTTGCTGGCTCTACGACATTCCGCACGGCCTCGCCAAGCGTCACCGATTGACGCGGCCTGTCGCTGGCGGTGCGTGTCACGCCCGCCTGAGACCACCGTGATTCGGGCAGCCATTTCCAGGCGAATGCGACGTTGATCAAGACGAGGGCGCTGGCGAACACGCCGGGAACTGCGTCGCCAAAGTGATTCATGAACGATCCGATCCCGGGGCCGAACAGCACCCCCGCGCTCGTCGCCGCGGACAGCCACCCGAGCGCCTTTGCCCGCTCGTGGGGGAGCATGGTGTCGGCCACGTACGCTTGCACGACGCCGGTCGTGCCACCGCCAAGGCCTTGCACAAACCGTGACACAAAGAGGAGCCACACACTGTGCGCAAAGCCAAAAACGACGTACGCGAACGCCGACGCGCCGAGTCCCACGAGCAGCGCCGGCCGCCGGCCATAGCGATCGGAGACGTATCCCCAAACCGGTGAGGACACGAGCTGCGCTACGGGAAACGACGCCGCGAGGAGGCCGACGACGGTTGCGGTCGCCCCGAGGTTCTTCGCGTACAGCGGCAGCAGGGGCCAGATGATCATCAGGCCCATCATGTCTACGAACGCGACCAACATCAGGACCAAGAGCCGCTTCATCGCCGCGCCCCCACGCCGAGGACAATCGCGCTGACGAGCATCAGCACTACGCCGAACGCGGCGGCCACGCCGGTTTCGGACAGTCGCAGGCTCGAGAGGATTTCGATGGACACAGGTCGAGTCTCGTACGTGTACAGGACGATGGATGCGACGATGTCACCAAGTGCGGCCACGAACGCCAGGCTCGCTCCCGCCGCGAGTCCAGGCCGGAGCTGCGGCAATGTGACGCGGGCCAGGGTGCGCCAGCGTCCGGCGCCGAGGCTCGCCGCCGCTTCCTCGAGCGACGGATCGAGCTGGCGGTACGACGCGAGGATGCCCCGCCCCGTCAGCGGCAGCGCGCGCACGAGATAGGCCAGCGGGAGAATGACCGCGGTCCCCACCAGCACAAAGCGCAGCTGCAGCGGCGCGTGCACGCTGAACGTGATGGCGAGCGCGATGGCGAAGACCGTCCCCGGCAACGCCCACGGCAGGGCCAGGAGCCCTTCGATGACCCGCCGCCAGGCCACGCGCCGCCGTACGACGAGCCAGCCGGCGCCGAGCGCCAGGGCTACCGCGATGGCGGTGCTCACCGCCGCCATCCACAGCGAGTTCACCATCGGCCGCAGGCGCTCGGCTTCCGAAAACAGCCGGCGATAGTTCTCGAAATTGAGCACCGGCGGCAGGATCTCCGTGGTCCAGGCGCCGTAGGGCACCAGCGAGACGAGCAGGAGCGTCAGATGCGGCAACAGCAGCAGCACCGCGAATCCCCAGCCAAGGGCCGTCGTCAGCCTGCGGACGCTCGCGCGCCGGATCGGCCGCGGCCGGGGCGCGATCCCCTTCCCCAGCGCGACGAGGATGTCGTCGCCTTCGGTGCGACGCAGAATGACGAGCCCCAGCACCGCGACGAGCGCGAGCGCGACCGTCTCGACCATCGCGAGCGGCAGATCGCCGTTGAGTTTCGTCGCCACGATCTGCGTCGTCATCACGCGAAAGCCGCCGCCAAAGATGTACGGCGCACTGAACGAGCCGAGCGCGGTCATGAACGTCAGCATCGCAGCGCCGACCAGCGAGGGACGGAGCAGCGGCACGATCACGCGCCAAAGCGTCGCGCGCCGATCGGCGCCGAGTGCCTGCGCGGCTTCCAGCATCGACACATCGAGCTTCGCGAGTCCGGCGCGCGTGAAGAGATAGAAGTAGACGTACATCGAGTACGCGTGGACCAGCAGAATGGCCACGGCGCCCTGCAGCCGCCAGGGCGCGTTCTGGAGATGCAGGGCGGCCTGGATGGCGCGCGCAATGAAGCCCGACTCGCCGTACAGGAACAGGAACGCGATCACGCCGACGAGCGGCGGGAGCACGACCGGCAGCGCGATGAGCGCGCCGAGCGTCTTCCGGCCCGGGAAGTCGAACCACTCGAACAAAAACGCGAGGGGAATCCCGATCGCCGCGGCGAGGATGACGCTCACCAGCGAAATCCACACGCTCGCCCAGAGCGCAGCCCACTCACCGGGACGCGTGACGAACGCGCGCACGGCGGTTCCGTCGGCGGCATCGGCCCCGACGACGAGGATGGGATAGACGACGAGCCAGGCGAGCAGCAGCGTGAGCGCGACGGCCGCCAGGTCGGTGTTTCGCAAGCGCCCGATCACAACGCGATGACCCGCGTCGCTTCGACGTAGACGCGCTGCCCCACCTGCGCGGCATCGGGCTCCGCGAGCACCTCAAAGCGTTGGTGGTCGTCACCTTCGACGAGGAAGAACGCGGCGACGCCGGTGTAACGCCGCTCGCGCACGATGCCCGGCAGGCCCGCGTCGGCGAATCGCAGGCGCTCGGGCCGCACGACGAGCACCCCATTTCCCGCCGCGCTGCCGAGCGCGCGCGCGGCCGCGCCGCGGAAGACGTTCGCACGCCCGACGAACGTTGCCACGAAGAGATTGGCGGGGTGTTCGTACAGGTCGTCGGGCGCACCGGTCTGCTCGAGACGGCCGTTGTTCAGGACCGCGATCCGGTCGCCCAGGTCGAACGCCTCGTCCTGCTCATGGGTGACGAAGACGCTGGTGATGCCGACGCGCTTGATCACGTCGCGCAGCTCACGGCGGGTGCGCTCGCGCAACGCGGGATCCAGGTTCGAGAGCGGCTCGTCGAGCAACAGCACGCGCGGCTCGGGCGCGAGGGCGCGCGCAAGCGCCACGCGCTGCTGCTGGCCGCCGGACAGCTCGTGCACCTTGCGCCGCTCGAAGCCGGCCAGATCGACGAGCGCGAGCGCTTCAGAGATTTGTTGCTTTGCCCGTCCCTCGTCCCCCTTCCCCCTTCCCTGCAGTCCAAAGCCGACATTCTCGCCCACGTCGAGATGGGGGAACAGCGCGTAGTGCTGAAACACCATGCCGAAGCGCCGGCGGGCCGGCGGAACGGTGGTGACATCCTCGCCCGCGACCGCGATGCGCCCGCCGTCGGCCGTCTCGAAGCCGGCCAGAAGCCGTAGCATCGTCGTCTTGCCGCTCCCCGAAGGGCCGAGCAGCGCAAGGATCTCGCCGCTGGCGATGTCGAGGGTAATCGGACCGACCGTCACCCCGTGGCCCCAGCGCTTCTCGATGGCCTGGGTTTCGAGAAAGCCGGTCAACGGCCTCCTCCCGTCCCGCGCACGTGCTGGTCCCACCACCGCATCCACTCGGGGCCGTGCTCGGCTAGGAAGTTCCAATCGACGTCGGCCACGACCATGCGGCGGTGCACATCGCGCACCCAGTCGGGCAGCGAATCGACCGGCAGATCCTGCCGGGCGGGCACGCGGAAGACTTCCCGCGCGGCCGCGAGCTGCATTTCGACACTGCCGACGAAATCCACGTAGGCGCGCGCCGCCGCGAGGTGCTTGGCGTTGCGCACGACCGCGATGCCGTCCTCGATGGCGACCGTACCGCTCTTGGGAAAGACGTAACCGATCGGCATGCCGCGGCGGCGGCTGATCAAGACGTCCGGCAGGTCCCAGATGGTGACCAACCCTTCCTGCCGCGCGATCTTCTCGCTCACGAGCGCCGGGTTCTGCTCATAGACCTTCGTCTGCCCATCCAATCGCCGCAGCCACGCAAATCCAGCCGCCGTATCGCCGGTTTGCTTGAGCCCGCGCGCGATGATGACCCCGAACACCGCCCGCATCGTACCGCTCGCGAGCGGATCGCGAATGATGATTTTCCCTTTCCATTTGGGATCGAGCAGGTCGTCCCAATCCTGGGGGGCCTCGGCGGGCGACACGACTTTCTCCGCGTAGAGAAACACCGCGGGCGTCTCGTAGGCGGCGAAGTAGCAATCGCCGGCCCCCCGTCCCCGCGGCGCGATCGCATCGGCCCAGACCGGGCGCCGGCAGTCGAGCAGGGAATCGTGCGCAGCCTGCGCCAGAATCAGCGACGGCCCCCCGAACCAGACGTCCGCCTGCGGGTTGGCGCGCTCAGAGCGGAGGCGGTCGTAGACGTCCTGCGACCCCATGTCGAGCCAGCGCACGTCGATGTCCGGATGGAGCGCCTCGAAGCGGTGCTCGAAGAGCGTCAGCAGATCGCGGCCGTGGGGGCTGTAGATCACTAACGGGGTACGGGAGTCTCTCGAACATGCGGTGAGGATCAGCAGCAATAATGCGAAATGCGGAATGTGGAATGCGGAATGAACGTGAAGGCGTCGATTCCGCATTCCGAATTTCGAGTTTCGCATTGTCTTAGGGGACATTGCGGCGCTTCAGTCCCAGCAGATTCACGAACAAGCGATAGGCTCCGGGAACGCCGGCCGGCAATTGCCGGAAAAAACTCAGTCCACTGTAGACGTACGTCCCGCGCCCTAGCGGCGCGATCAGCAGCCCCCCCTTCAATTCGGCGGGCGGATTCGGCGGGCCGGGATCGTGCGTCTCCAACACGGGCACGTAGGTGGTGTCCCAGGTGTGCGCGAAGTATAGGCCGCGCTCCTGAATCCAGCCGCGCCAGTCCTCGGCAGCGATCTCGTTAGGATAGTGAAAGACGGAGTGGCTTGGATCGAGCTCCGTGACCGGCGCGTTCTCGTCGGTCACACGATCGTGCGGGCGCGCGATCGTCAGCGGGTACGGCGCGAATCCGCCGTCGACGAACGGATACTGCTGGTACTGCACGATGACGAGACCGCCGCTCTTGGCGTAGTCGAGCAGGCGTCCATTGTTGGCGACCAGCGCGGGCTCGGTTTCGTACGCCCGGCTGCCGATCACGATCGCGTCGTAGTGCGACAGATCGCCGCGGGCGAGCGAGTCCGCGCCGATCAGCTCGATGGGCACGCCGACGGCCAGCAGCGCTTCGGGCACGCGGTCGGCGGCGCCGCGCACGTAGCCGACATGCGCCAGGGCGGGAAGCGCAACCCGCGCGGCGCGGATCTGCGCCACCGACGCCTTCGTCAGCGCGCGCGGCCGGATGTGCGGGTAATCGATGATCTCGAGCGCTCCGCCGCCCGCGCGCAGCTCGTAGCTCCCCGGCTTGAGACTCTCCGCGACGGGCGGCGCGAGACTCACGACGACCGTCTTTGTTTCGTCCTCGCGTGTGAACGCGAGGCTCTCGGCGGCGATGGGGGGCCATCCCGCGGGCACCGTGACGGCGGTGCGCACCGCGGCAGCCCCGCGCGCGCGATTCGTCACGGTGACGGTGAAGTGCCGGGGCTCGCGCGCGCCACCATCGATCGGCCAGAGAAGCTCCTGCGGCGCAATCGCGACGTCCACGTCACGCGTCACGAAGATGGGACGGCGGATCTCGCCGATCGCCTGATCGCGATAGCGGTACACCACTTCCCGTGTGACCGTCACCGGCTCGCCGCCGATGAGCAGCCGGACGCGCGCGGTGACGGGCGGCGGCTCGAACGGCAACCCCCGCACATCCGCCGGCGCGGTAGACCAATCGTAGAGGCCACCGCGATTGGTCAGCGGCCGCTTGAGGAAATAGGGCTGCGTCCGTTCGGCATCGCGTGCGACGGTTAGCACAAAGCGGCGTGTCAACAGGGCGCCCGGGGCCACAGTCGGCGCTCCCAACTCCAGCCGTTCCAGGCTCCAACCGGGCGGCGCGGCGATGGCCACGCTGTCGACACGCACGGCGCTGTCGCCCGCGTTCCACACCGTGACTTCAACCTGCAGCCGCTCCCCCGGCGTCACGATGCCGTCATCAGCCGCGCCGTCGATCGTCACGCCCGCCGCGTTCGTCATAGCGCGCTCGAGCAAGGCGCGTTGCACGGAGTCGGCCGGGCCGAGGAGTCGCAGGGCCCGGATCAGATACGGCAGGGTCGCGCCGGGACGCCACGGCGTGAGCGCGCCCCGCGCCGAGTCGATGAGCGCCGCGTACCCCGTGACGTGAATCGTCGTGTCGACGCCCGTGAAGACCGACGTCTCGCCCGGCTGCGGCGATTTCGTGGCAAGGAGCGCGACGCCGGACGTCGCCGGTCCGGGTCGCTGCAGCTGGCCCATGTCCTGCGAGCGATGGCGACTGCGGCTCGCCATGGCCACCTGGAAATACGATTGACCGATGATCGGATCGAGCGTGCCGACCGGCAAGGTGAGCGTCGTGGCGCTTGGATCCCCACGCGTCGAGCGGTAGAACTTCTGCGGACCGCCGGCGGAATCGCGCAACAGATCGAACGCCTGGCGGGCGAGGATCGCGGAGACCTGATGGTGGCCGTGTCCGTCCGCAGGCGTTCCGGAGAACACGGCGATGATGATCTGCGGCCGGAAGCGCCGGATCACATCGACGACGTCTTTGAGAATCGAGTCCCTCGGCCAGAACCGAAATGTCTCGTCGGCCGACTTCGAGAATCCGAAGTCGTACGCGCGCGTGAAGAACTGTCGCGCCCCGTCCAGCTCGCGGGCGGCGAGCAGCTCTTCGGTGCGGATGATGCCGAGCTCGGGGCCGAGCTCGGGGCCGATCAGGTTCTGGCCGCCCTCCCCGCGCGTCAGCGAGAGATATGCCGCCTGGGCGCCCATGCCGCGCGACAGCAACACCAGGAGCTGGGTGTCTTCGTCGTCGGGGTGCGCGCCGATCATCAGCACGCGCTTGTTGCTGCCGAGCTGCCGCAGCGTGCTCGCCAGCGCAGCGACGCCGCCGGTGCCTGACGGGGACAATTGCCCACGCGACACACCGGCGGCGCCGAAGCTCAGGAGGAGCCCGACGACACACGCTCTCACTATTGGGAAAGGTACACGGCGCCACCCTTCATAACGAACTTGACTCGCTGCAGTTCCGTGATGTCGCGCGTGGGATCCCCCACGACGGCGATGATGTCAGCAAACAGTCCGGGCGTGATCGCGCCGAAGTTTTGCTCCTGGCCGAGCAGCGCCGCGGCGACCGATGTTCCCGACTGAATCGCCTGCATCGGCGTCATCCCGTACTGCACGTAGTACTCGAACTCCTTCGCCTGATTGATCTCGGTCCAGGGAAAGCCGCCGACGTCGGTGCCCAGGGCGATCTTGACGCCGTGCCGCAGCGCCCGGCCGAAGGCGCGCCGCTCGAGATTGACCAGCGCGACCCAGACCCCGCCGCGCGCCACCACATGCACACCGACCGTCACGGTGGGCACCCAGTAGACGTTGTTCCGCACCATCACATCCATCAGCGAGTCCGTCAGCCCGTCGCCGTGCTCGATCGAATTGACGCCGGCCCGCAGCGCGGCGGCGATGCCGTCGGAGCCGATCGCGTGCGCCGCGGCGGAGCGACCCAGGCGATGGGCCTCGTCCACGATCGCTTTCGCTTCGGCGTCGGTGAAGTTGACCCAGCTGTGCAGCACGCTGTCGGGCGTGAAGTAGTAGCGGCGGTCGCTGTAGTACTTGATCCAGTCGGCGCCGTGCTGCACCTGCTGGCGGACCGCGAGGCGGGCGTTGTCGACCCCGTCGACGGGTTGGACGCCGTGCGGCAGCTCGAGCTCCCAATTGGCCGTGGTGATGGGATACATCCCCGTCGGGGCCATTGCGCGGGTCGACGCGAAGACGCGCGGCCCCGGGATCTCACCGTTGTTGATCGCGAGCTTCACATCCACGTCCGCATACATCGCGCCTTCGGTCTCGAGATCGCGGATCGCGGTGAAGCCGTGTTCCAGGGCGATGCGCGCGTTGCGGGCCGCCAGAATCGCCCGGTACGCGGTTGACTGCTTGAGCAGCTGGTCCTCGTAATCCTGCGAGGTGACGTCGCCCTGGAGCAGCAGATGCGTATGCGCATCGATCAGCCCGGGAAGCACGGTCATCTGGCTGAGATCGATGACGCGGGCGTTGGCGGCTTGACCCTGGATCAGGGCGAGCGGCCCGACCGCCTTGATGCGCTCTCCCTCGATCAGGATGCCGACATTGGCCTGGACTTGTTGCGACCGGCCATCGATCAGCCGGCCGGCTTTGATGAGCACCTGCTGCGGTGCTGGTGCTTGCGCGGCGAGTGTCGCGGCCGCGGTGAGCGACAGGATGGCGATGGGAAGCGCGCGCACGAGTTCTCCGAGAAAAAGCGGGACGGGAGAAGTTACTCCCGCCCCGCCACTCGCACTACGTGGAGACTACCGCGCCGCCAGCGGTTTGCCGTCGGCGTCCAGGAAGCGCATCTCCCCAAAGTTCAGCTCGCGGATCCCCGCCTCGATCTTGGCCCGATCGCCGACGACCACCCACACCAGGTGATCGGGGCGGATCGTTTCCTGCGCCGCGCCGGCGGCGTCGGGAACGGTCAGCGCCCGCACGCGCTGCGCATACGTCTCGTAGTAATGATCATCCAGGCCGAACGTCACCAGCTGCTCGAGCGACCCCTGCACGGCATCCATCGTTTCCCAGGTCCCGGGCAGCGTCAGCGTCAAATTCGCCTGCGCCTTGGTGAGCTCGTCCGGGCTCACGGGCTTCGGCCCGAGAATGCCGCGCAATTCGCGATCGACCTCGACCATCGACTCCTTGGTCTTGTCGGTCTGGACCGGCGCATAGGCGATGAAGGGCCGCTGGCCGCGCGCGTCCCAGATGAGGGTGAACGCCCCGTACGACCAGTGCTTGGCTTCGCGCAGGTTCATGTTGATACGCGACGTGAATTGCCCGCCCAGGAGCGACGTCATCGCTTCGATCGCGTACTCGTGCGCATTTGCTTTCGGCGCGGCCAGATCGGCGGCGAGAATCACCGACTGCTCCGCGCCCGGACGGTCGAGGATGTAGACGAGCGGCCGCGGCTGATCGGCGACGGTGCTCACGTTTTTCAGCGGCACCGCGCCCCCCGGCCAGCGGCTGAACAGGCGTGCGAGCTTCGGCTGGATCTCCGCCATCGAGACGTCGCCGACGATCACCAGCGTCGCATGGTTCGGCTTGAACCAGGTGCGGTGAAAGCGCACCAGATCGTCGCGCGTCATCGCCGACACCGACGCTTCCGTGCCCGAGCCCGTGAGCGGGTTGCCGTACGCGTGGTTGGTCCCGTACAACAGCTGCGGGAAGACGCGCAGCGCCATCTGCACCGGCTGCACCTTCTCGCGCTGAATGCGCGCCAGGCGCTGCCGCTGCTGCCGCTGGAAATCGGCCTGGGGGAACGACGGATTGAGCACCACGTCGGCGAAGATGTCGAGCGCCGGATCGAGATTCTCCTTGAGCGTGGACAACGCCACCCGGGACACGTCGAGTTGCGAGCTCGTGAAGAGCTGCGCGCCGAGCTGCGAGAGCGTGTCGCTGATCTGCAGCGCCGTCCGCCGGGTGGTGCCTTCGTCCAGCATGTCGAGCGCCAGACTCGCCGTGCCGGGCGCCGCAAACTGATCGGCGGCGTAGCCGGCATCCACGAGCAGCGTGAGGTTCACCTGCGGAATCGAGTGCCGCTCCGCGAGCACGATCTTGAGCCCGTTGGGCAGCGTGGCGCGCGCGATCGCGGGGAAGCGGGCGTCCGGCGGCGTGCCGGCCTCGGGCAGTTTCGTGCGGTCGACGCCGCTCCCCGCGGTCTCGAAGGCGGGGTACGGATGCACCTCGAGCGTCCAATCGCCGTCGCTGAGCCAGCGCGCCGCGGCGGACTTGAGATCCCCGGCGGTCGCCGCCGCGATGCGCCGCTCCGTCACGAGGTAATGATCGGCGCTGCCCGTGAACACTTCGTTCCGGGCCAGCACGTCCGACTTGCCGCCGAAGCCGCCGATCCGCTCGATGCCGCGGATGAAGCTCGCGCGCGACTGTGTCTTGACGCGGCGCAGCTCACCGGCGGTGGGACCTGACTGGATGAACCGCGCGAGCTCCTCGTCGACCGCGCGCTCCACCCGGGCGAGATCCCCGCCCGGCTTCGCGGTCGCGCGAATCACGAGCTGCCCGCCGATCTCGCGGAGATCGACGTACGCGGCCACGTCGGTGGCGATCTGCTCGTCATAGACGAGCCGCCTGTAGAGCCGCGACGTCTTCCCCGCCGCGAGCACGTCGGTCACGAGATCGAGATAATCGGCATCGGCCGACCCGTACTCCGGGATATTCCACTCTTTGTAGATCCGCGCCTGCGGCACGCGGTCCTGCATGATCTCGCGATGCGAACCGGTCCGCCGTGCGACCCAGGTCTCCTGCTTGGCGATCGGTGGCGTCGCGGGGATGTCTCCGAAGTACTGTTCGACCTTCTGACGGGCCGTCTCCGGCGTGATGTCGCCGGCCACCACGATCACCGCGTTGTTCGGACCATAGTAGGTGCGGAACCACTCCTTCACGTCGTCGACCGACGCGGCATTGAGGTCTTCCATCGACCCGATCACCGACCAGGAGTAGGGATGGCCGGCGGGATACGTCCCCTCGGTCATCAACAGGTTGACTTTGCCGTACGGCTGGTTCTCGCCCTGGCGCTTCTCGTTCTGCACCACGCCGCGCTGCTCGTTCACGCGCGCCGTGTCGATCACGCCGAGCAGATGCCCCATGCGGTCCGATTCCATCCAGAGCGCGATGTCGAGCGCCGTGGTGGGCACGTTCTCGAAATAGTTGGTGCGGTCTTCGTTGGTCGTGCCGTTCTGATCCGTCGCGCCGATGCGCTCGAACGGCTGGAAGTAGTCGTCGTTGAAGTGCTCGCTGCCGTTGAACATCAGGTGCTCGAACAGGTGCGCGAACCCGGTCCGGCCGGGCCGCTCGTTCTTGGAGCCCACGTGATACCAGATGTTCACGGCGACGATGGGCGCCTTGTGGTCCTCGTGGACGAGCAGGGTCAGGCCGTTTTTCAGGACGAACCGCTGATAGGGGATCGCGATCGGCGCCGGCACGGCCACGCGTACCCGGGCACGGGTGGCTCGAGCGGGGCGCTGCGCCGTCGCCGGGAATGCGGCAGCGACCCCGAGCGCCAGGGCGAGAAACGCTAGGCGAGACATGGAATTCTCCTTCATGAAGGCTGACGGCGGGCTGAACGGCCTGAAGATATTACATTTAAGGCGCATGGCTACTCTCGCCCCACCCAAACGACACGTCAGCGCCGACGAGGCGCGTGAAGTCGCCGAAGCGGCACGCGAGCAGGAGTGGGCGTCGCCGAGCTTCGTCCGCGATCTATTCCTCGGCACGCTGCGGATGGACCTGATTCATCCCTACCCCGAACAGGATGCTGACGAAATCGCCCGCGCCAAACCGTTCCTCGACAAGCTCGAGCGGTTCTTGCGGGAAGACGTGGACTCCGATCGCATCGATCGCGAGGGCGAGATTCCCGAGGACGTCATCGACGGGCTGCGCAAGCTCGGCGCGTTCGGCATCAAGATCCCGCGGGAATATGATGGGCTCGGTCTGTCGCAGCTCTCCTATATGAAAGCGATCGAGCTGGTGTCGTCGGTCGACGGCTCGCTCACCGCGCTGCTCTCCGCCCATCAATCGATCGGCGTGCCGCAGCCGCTGAAATTGTTCGGCAGCGAAGCGCAGAAAAAGAAATACTTCCCGCGCCTCGCCAAAGGGGCGATCTCCGCCTTCGCGCTCACCGAAGAAAGCGTCGGCTCCGATCCCGCGGCGATGGAAACCACCGCGATCCTCGACGACGACACCTGGGTCCTGAACGGCGAGAAGCTGTGGTGCACCAACGGCACCAAGGCCGAGCTGCTCGTGGTGATGGCGCGCACGCCATCGAAGATGGTCAACGGCAAAGAGAAAAAGCAGATCACGGCGTTCATCGTCGAGACGGACTGGCCGGGCGTCGAAGTCGTGCACCGCTGCCACTTCATGGGACTGAAGGCGCTCTTCAACGGCGTCATCCGGTTCACCAACGTGCGGGTGCCGAAGGAGAACGTGCTCTGGGGCGAGGGCAAGGGCTTGAAGCTCGCCCTCATCACGCTCAACACCGGCCGGCTCACGCTGCCCATCTCGGCGGTCGCGGCCGGCAAGCGGTGTCTCGAGATCGCGCGGCGCTGGGCGGCGGAGCGCGTGCAGTGGGGCCGGCCGATCGGCCAGCACGACGCGATCGCGCAGAAGATCGGATCGATGGCCGCGAATACCCTGGCCATGGAAGCCGTGGCGGAGCTGTGCGGCGCGATGGCGGAGCGCGGCGGCTACGACATTCGGCTCGAGGCCGCGATCGCCAAGCTGTACAACTCGGAAGCCGGCTGGCGCATCATCGACGACACCGTGCAGATCCGCGGCGGGCGCGGGTACGAAACCGCCGACTCGCTGCGCGCGCGCGGCGAGCCGCCGGTGCCGGTCGAGCGCATCATGCGCGATTTCCGCATCAATCTGATCTTCGAGGGATCGTCGGAAATCATGCACCTGTTCATCGCGCGCGAAGCCGTGGACAAGCATCTCCAGGTCGCGGGCGACGTGGTCATGCCGGGGAAAACTGCGCGGGAGCGCTTGGCCGGCCTGGTGCGCTCCGCCGCGTTCTACGGCTGGTGGTATCCCTCGCGCTGGCTGGGATGGAGCCTGTGGCCGCGCTACGCCGAGTTCGGCCGCCTCGCCAAGCACGTGCGGTTCGTCGAGCGCAGCTGCCGCCGGCTGGCGCGCGGCGTGTTCCACTCGATGATCCGGTTCGGGCCGAAGCTCGAGCTGCGCCAGTCGGTGCTCTTCCGTCTGGTCGACGTCGCGGCCGAGCTGTTTGCGATGGCGGCGACCTGCGCGCGCGCGCAGCGACTCTTTGAGCGCGACCGCGCCACCGGTGCGCGGGCGGTCCATCTGGCGGACGTCTTCTGCCGTCAGGCGCGGCGGCGGGTGCGCTCGAAGTTCAACGGGCTGCGGCGCAACGAAGATGTACCGACGTACAAGCTCGCCCAGGAGATCCTGGCGGGTGAGCATCGGTGGCTGGAACGAGATATTGTGGAGTTGCCTGAGTAGGCGGTTAAGCGGTTTGGCGGATGTCTGGATCCTCTTCCACTTTTACAGTCATGCCGCCTGATGAGCAATCATGATGCTCTTCAGGCGTTCCGGTGCATCAGCCCCCGCATCGCCGTAGGGCGACGGATGCCCTTCCTGCTCCATCACCACGCTCGGACACACCAACGGATATTGCCTCGCCCGGATGCGGTCGGCGGCCGCTTGTGCCGCGACCGGCGTGGCGATCACGACCTCCCGCGCCCCCAACCCCTCCGCCGCCTTCGCGGCGGCCAGCACCTTCCACGGATAGATGATCTGGCCCTCGACGATCACCGCGGTGCGACCCTCCAGCTTTTTCACCGGGCGTTGCGTCCGGTACAGCACGAGGTCCTGTTTGACGCGCGCCCGCGACTCATCGATCGCGGCTTGCAGCTTCTCCAGGAGATTCATCCCCGGCTGAAAGTCGGGATCCATCTCCGCCGGCGCCGACTCCGCCATCGCCCCGACCGGCGCGAGATTGGTGCCGAGCTTGATGAATGACGCCACGATCACGTCGAACTGCGCACCCATCGCCTTCGCCGCATGGGCTGCGATTTCGACGCCTTCCGGGGTAATGCCCAGCAGCATGCAGGACTGATAGCCGCGCGCCGCAAGCTGCTGGCCCAACAACGCGCCCGCACTGGATCGTGTGGGATAGAGACTGGGACGCGCTGGAGTAGGCACGGTCGTGAAGATAGGATGACGGTAAGGGACGGTAAAGGCTCACAAACGGGGTTATCTTTTCGACTCCCGAACTTCAGGACCGGGTAGTGCCGAAGGACACGCTCACGGTCGTCGACAACCGCACCGGCAAGAGCTACGAGCTCCCGATTCAGGACGGCACCGTCCGCGCCGCCGATTTGCGGCAAATCAAGGCGTCCGACGACGATTTCGGCCTGATGTCCTACGACCCCGCCTTCATGAACACGGCGGCGTGCCGCAGCGCGATCACCTTCATCGACGGTGACGCCGGCATCCTGCGCTATCGCGGCTATCCGATCGAGCAGCTCGCCGAAAAGAGCACGTTCCTGGAGACAGCGTATCTGCTGCTCCACGGCGAGCTCCCCACCGCCGCGGAGCTGGACGCGTGGGTCTTTCAGGTGACGCACCACACGATCATCCACGAGAACATCAAGAAGTTCATCGACGGCTTCCACCACGACGCGCACCCGATGGGGATGTTCGTGAGCGCGGTGGCGGCCCTGTCGACGTTCTATCCCGAAGCCAAGCGGATCGCCGAGGAGCGCTCGCGCGGCAATCAGATCGTGCGGCTGATCGCGAAGAGCCCCACGCTGGCGGCGTTTGCCCACCGGCACTCCGTCGGCATGCCCTACGCCTATCCCGACAACGATCTGAGCTACACGGGCAACTTCCTGAACATGATGTTCAAGACGACCGAGGTGAAATACAGCCCGCACCCCGTGCTCGAGCGGGCGCTCGACGTCCTGTTCATCCTCCACGCCGACCACGAGCAGAACTGCTCGACGAGCGCCATGCGGGGCGTGGGGTCGTCCCACCCCGATCCGTATTCCTGCATGGCCGCGGCCGCCGCGGCGCTGTACGGGCCGCTGCACGGCGGCGCGAACGAGGAAGTGCTGCGGATGCTGCGGGAGATCGGCGCGATCGAGGCGATTCCGGCCTATATCCAGCGGGTCAAGAAAGGCGAGGTGCGGTTGATGGGCTTCGGGCACCGCGTGTACAAGAACTTCGATCCGCGGGCCAAGATCATCAAACAGATCGCCGAGCAGGTGTTCGACGTGACCGGCAAGAATCCGCTGATCGACATCGCGCTGGAGCTGGAGCGCATTGCGCTGCAGGAAGAGTATTTCGTCTCGCGCAAACTGTACCCCAACGTCGATTTCTACTCAGGGATCATCTACGAAGCGATGAAGTTTCCGGTGGACATCTTTCCCGTGCTGTTCGCGATCGGCCGGACGCCGGGCTGGCTGGCGCAATGGCAGGAGATGCTGCTCGACAAGGAGCAGAAGATCGCCCGGCCGCGCCAGGTCTATACCGGCCCCGCCAGACGCGACTACGTGGCTATCGAGAAACGGAGCTGAGGCCCTATGCCCACTTACGTCCTGCTGTCCAACCTGACGGATGAGGGCGCCAAGGCGCTCAAGACCAACCCCAAGCGGTTGCAGGAAGTGAACAAGGAGATCGAGAAGTTCGGGGCCAAGGTCACCGCGCAATACGCCGTGCTCGGCCCCTACGACTTCGTCAGTATCGTGGACTGCCCCGACAACGAGACTATCGCCAAGGTGTCGGTGGAGTTGGCGTCACGCGGGAGCATCCGCCTGATGACGCTGGCGGCGACCCCCGTGGCGAACTTCATCCGGACCCTGAAGACCCGTGACTAGCGCCTTAGCGGCGCTTCTTACCACCGCGCCGCGGGCGCATCGAGCGCTCCGGACGGGCCGCCTCCTCTTCCACCGTTCGGGGCTGCAGCGGCGGCACCGACGGCTCGAACCCCGGAATCACTTCCCGCGGGAACGTCTGGCCGATCAGCCGCTCGACGTCCGCCATCAGCAGCCACTCATCAGGTGAAATGAGCGTCAGCGCCAGGCCGCGCGCACCCGCGCGCGCGGTGCGCCCCACGCGGTGCACGTACACCTCGGCGTCCTGCGGCACGTCGTAATTCACGACCATCCGGATGCCATCGACGTCGATACCGCGCGCCGCGATGTCCGTCGCCACGAGGATCTCAGCCGCGCCCGTGCGGAATTGATCGAGCGTGCGCTGGCGGTGGCTCTGCGCCTTGTCGCCGTGCAGCGCGTTCGCCGCGATGCCCTCGCGCTTGAGGAAGGTGACCAGCTTGTCCGCCCCGTACTTGGTGCGCGTGAAGATCAGCGTCTGTCCGGCCGGCTTGGCATTGAGGATGGACGCGAGCGCGCCGCGCTTCTGCAGCTTGTCCACCGCGACGATGACGTGCTCGATGCCCTCGGCGGTCTGCGCCCGGCGGCCGATTTCGACCGAGGCATGGCCGTTCAACGCACGCCGCGCGAGCGCGTCCACCTCCGGCGAGATCGTCGCCGAGAAGAGCATCGTCTGGCGCTCGTCAGGCAGCGCGCTCAGGATGCGCCGCACATCGGGCGCAAAGCCCATATCGAGCATGCGGTCGGCTTCGTCGAGGACCAGCACCTCGAGCTGCGAGAAATTGGCGTGACCGCGCTCCATGTGATCGAGCAGCCGGCCCGGGGTGGCCACGACGATGTCGACGCCGTGCTTCAGGGCGCGGGTCTGCGGCTCCATCCCGACGCCGCCGTAGACGGCGGCGCCCTTGAGATGCGTGTGCCGCCCGTACGCGCGGATACTCGCGGCGACCTGCTCGGCAAGCTCTCGCGTCGGTACGAGGATCAACGCGCGCAACACGCCGCGCTTGCCGCTCGAGAGCCGCTGCAGAATGGGAAGCACGAATGCGGCAGTCTTCCCGGTGCCGGTTTGTGCGGAACCGATGAGATCACGGCCCGCGAGGGCGAGCGGGATCGCTTCCGACTGGATGGGGGTGGGGTGCGCGTAGCCTTCATCGGCGACGGCGCGCACGAGCTCGGGCGCTAGGCCCAATGCTGCAAATGGCATACTACTCCTAGGTACACACACACTCGCTGCGAGATGGCCCAATGCCACCTCGACATCAGCGACGCTTCAGTTTTTTGAACCTGGGGAGAAAACCGTGCGTGTGTTCAGCGACGGAGTCCCTGAGCGGGACTGTCCTTGGGGGGATGCCAGCTCGCGGTTCCTAACGCGGGCAAAGCTAACGATTCAGGGCCCGAAAACATAGGCCCTGCAACTTACTAGGCCACAGAGTCTTTGCTGGTCCTAGCGCAAACTCTCGGCTGCCTTTGCCGGCTCAGTGCCCCACCACCACATTCTCGGCAACTGTCGTTGGCGAGGCCAGACTTCGTTCAGCGTGTCTCCTTCATATAACCGCCCATTCTTCATCACATAACGAACGCTATTCGTGTTATGGATATCCTCGAGCGGATTCGCGTCGAGCACGATCAAGTCGGCCAACTTGCCCGGCTCGAGCGAGCCCAGATCCTGCTCCATCCCGATCGCATTCGCGCCGTGCATCGTCGCGACGCGCAGCACGTCGTGATTGGTCATCCCGCCAGCCGCCATCGCCCACAGCTCCCAATGGTCGCCCAGCCCATCCATCTGGCCGTGCCCGCCCAGCCCGATGTGGCCGCCCGCCTTGAGAATCGCATTCGCGGACGCCGCGATGCGCGGGAACACGTACTCGCTCTCCCGGAACCACGGCCGCCGCTCGGCGCGCTGGTCGATCTCATCGTGCGGCATGAAGCGCCGCACCTTGGGATTGTCGTGGATGTCGTAGCGCTCGTAGAAGAAGTTCTCGCTCCACGGGCCGCCGTACGACACCAGCAGGGTCGGCGTGTACGTGATGCCCGACTGCGCGACCAGCTGCACGGCATCCTGGTACAGCGGCATGATCGGATAACTGTGCTCCGATCCGGGATAGCCGTCGATCACGGCGGTGAGATTCATCTTGAAGTCGAGCCCGCCTTCGATCGTCGGCATCAGGCCGAGCTCTTTCGCCGCCATGATGACCCACTGCCGCTGCTTGCGGTTGCCCGTCATGTACATCTTGATCGTGTTGATGCGATAGAAGTCGCTGTAGCGCCGCAGCGCCTGCCGCGTGTCGTCGAGACTCTTGAAGTCCTCATCCCAGAAGACGCCCGGACCGGTGTGGAAGATGCGCGGTCCGAGGATTTCTCCCGTCTCCACGAGATCGGCGTACGTGAGGACGTCGGTCGTCGATGTCTGCGGATCGCGCGTGGTCGTCACGCCCCACGCGAGGTTGGCGAGGTATTTCCACACCTGCGTCTCGTGAATGCCCCAGGTGGGCCAGGGATGGGCGTGCACGTCCACGAAGCCGGGGATGATCGTTTTCCCGCTCACATCGATCACGCGCGCGCCGGCCGGCACCGCGCCCCGGGCCCCAACCGAGACGACCCGATTGTCCGTGACAACGATGTCGCCGTTCTCGATGACTTCGTCGCCCTTCATCGTGACGACCCGCGCGCCCCGCAGGACGACCGTGCCGCGCGGGATGTCGCGGGCGACGCGGATCGCGACGTCCACACGCATCGGCTCATAGGCCGGCTGCTTGGCGAGCGAGTCCGAGCGCGACCGCAGCCGCTTCTGCACGGAATCGGCCAGGGCCTTGAAGGCGTCGGTCTTCAGCGAATCGGCACGGATCGAGTCGCTCCGGGCTTTGACCTTGTCCATCGAGTCGGCGACGGCGGGATCCCATTTCAGGAATGAGCGGCCGATGGACCAATACGCCTGGCGCCCGTCGTTCGTCCACCCGACGAAGTCGCCGCCGATCATCGTGAGCCGTTTGGTGGGGAATGCGGCGGACGAGGGATCGGACACGTTGACCACCGGCGTCTGGCCGCCGATGAGCGGCAGCGTCACCAGGTAGACGTAATTGCCGACCAGCGCCAGGACGCGGTCTGAGTCCGGACTGATGATGATCTCGTCGGCGTTATTGGGCTCGGCACCGGGTCCCGGGTAGGTGTAGCCCGTCACTCGGATATGCGCGCGACGGTCCGTGCCGTCGTACCGCATCGAGACGAGCCCTTCTGCGCCTTCATAGATATAGATCCGGCTGGGATCGCGGCTGAAGTGCGGACGCCCGGCGGCATTGATGGGAGAAATCCGCGTCGGTGCGCCGCCCGCGGCTGGCACCCAATCGATCTCGTACCCGGGCGCAAAATGCTCGGCGGTCCTGGGCGCGCGGGGGCCCTTCACCACTACGATCCGGGCGCCATCCGGCGACCAGACGGGCGTGTCGTAGAACGCGCTGTCGGTCGTGAGACGAACAGCGCGGCTCTTGCCATCGGCCTTGATCTTGTTCAGCGTGCCGCCCACGTCGGTCCAGGTGACGTAGGCGAGCCACAGGCCGTCCGGCGACCACGCCGGCACCTGCTCTTTCACCGTGTCGTTCGTCAGCCGGCGCGGCGTGCCGTTCGGCAGATCCATGACGTAGAGCCGGTCCAGCGCACTGAAGGCGATGCGCTTGCCATCGGGCGACGGCGACGCGTTGCGGATCTGGCGCACGAGCACCTGCGCCGTGTCAACGCGAATCGGCAGGTGCACCATCGGCCCCAGCTGCTGATCGACCTTGGCGGTGAACGGAATGTCGGTCACCTGTCCCGACGGGACCGCGACGCGGTGAATCTTGCCGCCATAGGAGACGATGATGGCCTGATTATCTGGCGTGAACGAGTAGCCGGGATACAGGTCGCGCGTGAACCGGGATTCCTGGTCGTCGCGCGTGACGGGATAGACCAGCCACTTCTCGTCACCGCTTGCAAGGTTGCGCAGCCGCAGCCCCGTTTCGGTATCGAACCGCGTCGCGTACACCAACCATTTGCCGTCCGCTGACAGGACCGGACGCATGGCGCTGCCGTACATGTCCGTCTGCGTAAAGAGCCGGCCGGTTTGCCGGTCGTAGATGGCGAGCTGCCACAGCGGATACTGGAGGTTGTAGCCGAAGCCGCCCCGGTGGCGCGACACCCACATGTAGCGGGGATCCTTCCCGAAGGCGGCGCCCAGCGTGTTCATCGGGGGCGGCTGATTGGGACCTGCCTGCACGCGCAACATCGCGGCGCCCGTTCCACCGTCCTTGTGAATCAGCCAGAGCTCATAGACGCTCCCCAGCACACCGCTGGTCCGCGACACGACGATGTAGTTGCCGTCGGGTGTCCAGTCCGGAGACGCGTACAGGTTGTTGGTGCCCTTGGTGAGCGCCTTGCTGTGCGAGCCGTCCGGATCGCAGAGCCAGACGTTTTCCGCGCCGCTCTTGTCGGAGAGGAAGACGATCCGCTTGCCGTCAGGCGACCAGCGCGGCTGTGAATCAAAGGCGGGACCGGAGCTGATCCGCGTTGCCGCGCCGCCGGCGATCGGCAGCGTGTAAAGATCGCCGAGCAGCTCGAACACGATCGTCTTGCCATCGGGCGAGACGTCGAGGGATATCCACGTGCCTTCCGACGTCTCGAAGCTCACCGTCCGCGCCATCTTCAGCGGGAGCGAGTCGCGCTTGGTGGTGTCCTGTGGCGGAGGTGGGGGCGGCTGCTGTACGGCCAACGACAGGGCGACAAGCAGGGAAACCATGGAGTCTCCGGATGGAAGACCGACGGCGTGCGTGAGCGGCTGAAAACTTAAAACCGACGGTAAGGGACGGTAAGAGACGGTAAAAAAAAATAGGGGCGCAGCATGCTGCGCCCCTACCTGGATTCACGCTCGTCAGTTCCTAGATGCTCAACGCCCGCACCTGTCGCGGCGCCGGATCCTGCGACCGCAGCACGATCCGCATGGCGTGGGTATCGAAATCGATGTCCCAGCCAGCGATGCGCGGCCGCACGAACTCCGCGCCGTCATCCGGCGTCAGCCCTTCCGGCGTCGCATCGAGGAACTCCATCAGCTTCATCCGCCACTCGAGATAGGTGCAGCCTTCGCGGCTTGCGGCGATGCGGATCCCCACATCGTCATCGAGCTGGCGGCGTACAAATCCCTGGGCGACTTCGAGTAACCGGCCCACGATGACCCGTTCCAAGGTCACGCCATCCTTGCGGCCGAGACGGCGCGCGAGGACACGAGCCCGGGCGGGGTCCAAACAGAGCGCCAGGAACTGCTCCCGGATCTCCGGATTAGGCCGGCGGCGGCTCTTGGTCTCGCCCTCTCGCTCTGCCTTCGCGCAGGTGGGCAAGTCATTCCGGTGCAGCTTGAGAAACTTGGTCATCGGGGCGTACACGTCCATCCGGCCCGGGGCCGGGGGACGCCGCCGTCCGGCGACGAGGTCAGAGATGTAGATCTCAGACACCTGAACCGCATCCGCCAGCTCGCGCGGGGTGCGCTTCAGCTCGCGCAACCGGCGCCGTACCAATTCTCCGACTTTGACGGGGCGCTTCAGGGGGAGGGCTGCCGCCATGTAGGCTCCTTTTTGGCCGTTTTGGGGGTCGGGCAATATCGCTAAACTCAGGCCAAAACGGTAGTTCTACAGGCTTAATCCCCTGCTTGCTGAATTCGGGACGTCCCGAGGCCTTGCCAGGTAGCAAATGGCGATGATACAATTGAATCATCATATGGATACACTCGTGACATGGCTGTGGCGGGCCCTCGTGCCGCCGACGAACTCCTCGGTCCGGAGCTTCTGGCTATGAAAGACGGACGCTGGTTGTTGCTCATCCATCAGCTCCCGCCGAAACCCGACTACTTCCGCGTCAAAATCTGGCGGCGCCTGCAGGGACTGGGCGCGGTCGCGATCAAGAACGCGGTGTACGCCCTGCCCTTCACAGCCCAGGCGAGCGAGCACTTCCAATGGCTCCGCAAGGAGATCACCGCCGGCGGAGGGGAAGCCTCGGTGTGCCGCGCGGCATTCGTGGATGGCCTGTCCGACGCGCAGATCGAGTCGCTGTTCAAGGCGGCGCGCGACGCGGATTACGCGGAGTTGTCGCGAACCGCCGAGCGAGTCGAATCACCGGCGGATGCCGCGCGGCTCGAGCGCCGGCTCCGCGACATCACGGAGCTCGATCATTTCGGCGGCGGCGGACGCAAGGCCGCGGAGGCGGCGGTGGCCAAGCTCAAGAGCCGCAGCACCAAGGGCGGCAAGCGGGAGCGCTCGCCGGTGAGACAAACCTGGATCACGCGGCCCGACGTCCACGTGGATCGCATTGCCAGCGCCTGGCTGATCAAGCGCTTCATCGACCCGAAAGCGCATTTTGCCTTCGGGGACGCGCGGGAGGGCGCGGTCACGTTCGACGTGTTCGAGGGTGACTACACCCACGAGGGCGACCGCTGCACGTTCGAGGTCCTATTGCAGCGCTTCGCGCTGGAGCAGGACGGAGCGTTGCGCGCGATCGCCGAGATGGTCCACGACGTGGACGTGAAGGATGGGAAGTTTGGACGCGACGAGACGCCGGGGTTCGCGCAAATGATCGCCGGGATCGTCAAGCGCAACCCGCGCGATGAGGCGCGGCTCGAGCGGGGCGGCGAGCTGCTTAACGATCTTTACGAATCAATACAGCAGTCCCCACCAGCGCGATCAGCGCAAAGCTGAACCACTGAATGGCGTAGGATAGATGCGGCCCGTTGTCGAACGCGGGCGGCGGCCAGCGCCGCGGTAGTCCCGCCGCCGGATCAGGCGTTTGCTCCTGAATGACGAACGGCAGAAACCCCGCCACACTGACGTCGCCGCGGCCACGGGGAGGAATCAGCGCGATTCCGGTGACGGTGGCCGTATCCGGTTCCCGATACAGCTGATGATCGACGTGGAAGGCGTCAGGTGAGGGTGCCCAGCCGCGATCGACGAGCACCGCCGAGCCGTCAGCGAGCTTGAGTGGTGTAATGAGGGCGACGCCGGGCGTTCCTTCAAAGCTCCGCCCCGGCCAGGTCAACTCGTGCGCGAAATCATAGACGCCGCGCGCCTGGACGCGCCGCTCGCGGGCCGAGTCGGCGGGCGTGGAACCCGTCACAGCAAGAGGGGGGAGCGCAAGCCGCGCGGCCAGCGCCGCATTGCGGCCCCGCCGCTGTGCGAGCCGATCCAACTGCCAGATGCCGAGTCGCACGCACGCCGCCGCGACGAGCACGGCACCGACGGCGAGCGTTACCGCCCGGCGTTGCATAGCGCCAGCTTCTCCCGACGAGACAGGCGCTTGATCGCGGCTTCGCGCTTCAGCGCCGCGCCGCGATCGCGCGCGATCTCCTGGTAGACGAGCGCCACGGGACGCCGCGAACGCGTGTAGGCGCTCGCCTTGCCCCGGCGGTGGGACTCGAGGCGCTGCGGCAGGTCGTTGGTGATGCCGGTGTAGAGGGAGCCGTCGCGGCAGCGGAGGAGGTAGACCATCCAGCGCCTAGGCCGTGTCAGACGAGCTTTGCCTCCAGCGTGATTTCGACGTTGCCCTGCAACGCTTTCGAAACGGGGCAATTCTTCTTGGCGCCCTCGGCGGCTTGCTGGAACGCCGCTTGATCCACGCCGTCGACCTTGCCACGCACATCGAGCACGCTACGCGTGATCTTCGGCGCGCCGTCGACCATTTCGAGCGTGACCGCCGCGCGCGTTTCAATGCGCGTGGCCGGATGGCCCGCCTTTTCGAGAGCGGAGGACAGCGCCATGCTGAAACAGCCGGCGTGCGCCGCGGCGATCAGCTCCTCGGGGTTCGATCCTTTCTTTCCCTCGAAGCGGGTGCCGAAACTGAAGGAGCCGCTGAAGACCCCGCTCTGGGCCTTAAAGCTCCCTTTGCCATCCTTGAGCTTGCCTTCCCAAATCGCGACGGCGTTGCTGGTCGCCATGATCGACTGCTCCAGTGGTTTATGGGGACCGGGGAATCTGGCGAGACGCCGCGCGGTTCGCTACGCTTTGAGACCCCGAGTTTTTGGAGCTGATCCGATGGCAACCAAGAAGAGCCGTCCCAAGAAGAGCTCCCGCCAGAAAACGCGCGGTTCCAAGCCCCGGCTGGGTGCTCGCCGCCAACCGGAGACGCTCCGGTTGCGCTCGCTGACGCCCTCGTTCACGACGACCGATCTGCAACGCAGCATCGCGTTCTATCGGGACGTGCTGGGGTTCGTGATCGGCGACGAATGGCGTGAGAACGGCACCCTGGCTGGATGTGAGATCCATGCAGGATCCGTGACGTTCATGCTGGGCCAGGATGATTTCAAGAAAGGCCGGGACCGGGAAAAGGGACTCGGGACCCGCGTGTGGTGTCACACCGCACAGGACCTGGACAAGCTGGCCGCCGAAGTCAAGGCGCGCGGGGGCAACCTGGACCAGGAGCCCCAGGACATGCCGTGGGGCGACCGCGTGTTCATGATCACGGACCCTGACGGCTTCAAGCTGACGTTCGTCCAGGCGCGTTGACCCTGTCGCCCGCCGCGCGAGACGTCCTGCGCGCCGTCGCAGCGACGCTCGTCGCGGATGGGCCGGCGGACCTGGGCGATCGGGTCGCGCAGAAGATCGCGACGCTCCCGCGCCCCGCCGATCGCGCCGAGCTGGACCTGCTGCTGCGGCTGCTCGACGGCGCCGCGGTGAACCTGCTGCTGAGCGGCATTCCCAAACCCTTTACGCGCATGTCGCAAACTCAGCGGGAACGCTGCCTGCGCAGCTGGGCGACGAGCGCGATCCCGCAGCGCCGCAAAGCCTTTCAGGCGCTCAAGCGCCTGACGATCGTCGTCCACTACACGACGCCCGGGGTCGCGCGCGCCATCGGATATCCCGGCCCGCTGGGCCCGCCTCCCAACACCCCCAAACCGATCCGTCCGCTAGCGGTCAGCGCCGACACGACACTCAGCTGCGACGTGGTCGTCGTCGGCTCGGGCGCCGGCGGTGGCGTCGTCGCCGCCGAGCTGACCGCGGCCGGGAAAGATGTCATCGTGCTCGAGAAGGGCGGCTACCGCAACGAAGCCGACTTCACGCATCAGGAGGGCGACGCGCTCGAAACGATGTACGACGCCGGCGGCCTGCTCGCCACGCGCGATCTCGGCCTGGTGGTGCTGCAAGGATCGACGCTCGGCGGCGGCACGGTGATCAACTACACGACCAGTTTTCCGACACCAGAATCGGTGCGGCACGAGTGGGCGCGCGATCACCGGCTGCCGCACTTCGATGGCACGGAATTCACGCGCGCACTCGATGCCGTTGCGCGGCGCATCGGCGTCAACACCGACCACGCCAGACCGTCGGGGCGCGACCAAGTGCTCATCCGCGGCCTCGAGCGACTGGGCTGGCATCATGGATTACTGCCGCGCGACGTGCGGGGCTGCCCGCAAGACGATTCGTGCGGCTACTGCGGAATGGGATGCCGGCACGGCGCCAAGCAATCGACGTTGATCACTTATCTTCAGGACGCAGCCTCGCGCGGCGCGCGCATCGTGACGAATTGCGAGGTGCGGCAGGTGACGATCGCCCGCGGAGTCACGACCGGTGTCGAGGCTCGCGTCGGCCCACACGCCGTATCGGTGCGTGCGCGAGCGGTGATCGTCGCGGCGGGCTCGGTGCACTCACCCGGCCTGCTGCTGCGCTCCGGCGTGACGCTTCCTGCGCTCGGCAGGCATCTCGCGCTGCACCCCGCGACCGCCGTGCTGGCAGACATGGATGAAGAGGTGCAGCCGTGGACGGGCACGATCCAGGCGCATTACTCCGATCAATTCGCTGATCTCGACCGTGGATACGGATTCAAGTTCGAAACCGCCCCCCTGCATCCGTCGCTGCAAGCGCTGGCCGCCCCATGGGAATCGGCCGCTCAGCATCGCGACCGGATGGCGCGGCTGCCGCGGACGGCGCTCATCGGCATTTTGTTGCGCGATCGGTTTGGGGGCCGCGTGAGCGTCGACCGCGAAGGTGGCGCGCCGATCGTCGACTACCGGCTATCTCGCTACGATCGCAAGCATCTGCGGCGCGCCATTGCGGGCGCCGCCGAGGTGCTGGAAGCGGCGGGAGCGCGTGAGATCTGGCTGCCGGTCGCGCGGACCGTCACCTACCGTCCGGGCGTGGGGATGAGGGCCCGGCACGCGCGCGACGAGTGGCTCAGACGCGTGGATCGCGCGGGTTGGGGACCCAATGAGCTGCTGCTCGTCACGTTCCATCAGATGGCGTCCTGCCGCATGGGCGCCAGCGCCCGCACATCCGTGGTGGACGCCGAGAACCGTGTTTGGGGTATACGAGGCCTGTATGTTGCGGACGCGAGCACCTTCCCGAGCGCGTCCGGGGTGAATCCCATGCTGACTGTCATGGCGATTGCGCACCGTGCAGCGGGAATGATTCTGTAATCGGTCGTCAGTTATCGGTTGTCGGTAATCCGATGACCGATGACTGACGACCGACGACATTCGTCAGGAGAAACCGAATGCTTGCGTTGCTTACCGTCACTACGCTGGCGCTCCAACAATCGATTGTCGACAGCTCGCCGTTTCGCGCGCTGGCGCTGCCTCCTGCGACGCCCATGCGCAGCGCTGCGGGCGCCCCGGGTCCGCGCTACTGGCAGCAGCGCGCCGATTACACCCTCGAGGCGACGCTCGACACAGGAACGAACATCCTGCGCGGCACGGGGCGGATTTACTACGTCAATCGCTCGCCCGAGTCACTCGACTACGTCTGGGTTCAACTCGACCAGAACCTGTTTGCCCTCGGCTCGATCTCGGGCGTCTTGAATCAGCCGCCGTTGCGCTTCGCGGGCGGCGTCGTCTTCGACTTCAGCGGCAAGGGATTCGTCGGCGGGATTACGGTAGACCGCTTTGCGGTTGGCGGACGATCGCTCACGACCAAGGTGTTCGGCACGATGATGCGCGTCGATCTGCCGCGGCCACTCAGCCCCGACATGAGCATCACGTTTGACATCGCCTGGCACTTCCCGATTCCGCCCTACGGCGGCGGGCGCATGGGGCGCGTGGGCTCGCGGTTCTACGAGCTCGGGCAATGGTACCCACGCATGGCGGTCTACGACGACGTGCACGGCTGGAATACGCTGCCGTTTCTCGGCGCCGGCGAGTTTTATCTCGAGTACGGCGATTTCGACGTCAGCCTCACGGTGCCCGCCGGTTTTATGGTCACCGCGACGGGCGCGCTCGCAAACCCGACGGCGATTCGCACGGCGCAGGAACGGGCCCGCCTGGCGCGCGCCTTCACGGATCCCGGCCAGGTCGTCTCGGTCATCACGCG
>Ga0209056_10000181_pt1 | contig 67540 bp, 64 predicted proteins | sample GraSoiAngelo_114_FD_185876 | JGI IMG/M metagenome (GOLD analysis project Ga0209056, IMG submission 185876) | Grasslands soil microbial communities from the Angelo Coastal Reserve, California, USA - 14_0903_13_40cm (SPAdes) (version 2) | ecosystem: Environmental > Terrestrial > Soil > Grasslands... | reverse complement strand
CCGTGTATCTCGCGTCCGACGCGGCGCGCTACGTGACCGGCCAGATGTTGGCGGTCAACGGCGGGAGCGTCGTCTAGCCTCCGGACCAAGGAGCCGCCATGGCAGCCAAAGAGCCTACGTATTCCGACGCGCAAATCGAAGCCAAGCTCAAGGACTTTCCCGGCTGGTGGTACGAGGACGGCTGGATCCGCCGCAATTACAAGACGGACGGCTGGCCCACGACGGTCATGCTGGTGAACGCCATCGGGTACGTCGCGGAGGCGGCGTACCACCACCCCGATTTGTCGGTCACCTGGGGACGCGTGATCGTGAAGCTCCAGAACCACGCGGCGGGCGGGATTACCGACAAGGACTTCGAGCTGGCGCGCAAGATCGAAGAGACGGTCCTGTGGCGCCCCAAGGGCGGTGCGCTCGAAGGGACGCCCAACAAGTTCGTGCGCGCGGGCGATCCGCGGTGACGGCGGCGCCGCGCGCCCCGCGCCGCGTCCTGTTCGTCACCGGGAAGCTCGCGGAGCCCGCGCTGCGCCGCGTGGTTACGGGAATGGCTCCGGCGTTCGCCTGGGACGTGGCGGTCATGCGGATCACGGTGGCCGCCCTCATGACCACACCCTGGATCGCGCGCTTCCTGGAAGCTCCCCCCTCCCCCGACACGGATCTCGTCCTGCTCCCCGGCCTGTGCGAGGGAGATCCGACCGTGGTGGCGCAGAAGCTCGGTGTGCCCGTGGAGAAGGGCCCCAAGGACCTGCGCCAGATCCCCGAGTACTTCGGGCGCGCGGCGGCGGCGCGCGACTACGGCGCATACGACATCGAGATCGTGGCCGAGGTGAACAACGCGCCGCGGCTCACGCGCGACGCGATTCGCCTCGAGGCGGAGCATTACCAGCAGAGCGGCGCCGACCTGATCGACATCGGCTGCACGCCGGGACGCGAGTTTCCCGACCTGGCCGCGGTGGTGAGCGAGCTGGTCGCGGGCGGGATGCGGGTAAGCATCGACTCCCTCAACCCCGGCGAAATCGGCACCGCCGTGCGGGCCGGCGCCGAGCTCGTGCTGAGCGTGAACGGCTCCAACCTCGACGTGGCGCGCGACTTCGCCGGCACAAAGACGCGGGTGGTGGTGATTCCCGATACCGGGCGCGGGCTCGAGAGCCTGGAGTCGAATGTCGCGGCACTGGAACGATGGGGTGTGTCGTACCTGATCGACCCCATCATTGAGCCGATCGGATTCGGGTTCATGCGCTCGCTCGAACGCTACGCGGAGGCGCGGCGTCGCTACCCGGCGGCGCCGCTATTCATGGGGATCGGCAACATCACGGAGCTCACCGCCGCCGACACGACGGGCGTGCACGCCCTGCTGCTTGCCATCTGTCAGGAGCTCGGTGTGCGCGCCGTGCTCACGACCGAGGTCATTCCCTGGGCTCGCGGCGCCGTGCGGGAGATCGACATCGGCCGGCGACTGATGTACCACGCCGTGACGCAGCACACGCTCCCCAAGGGCGTGGACGATCGCCTCGTCACCCTGAAGGATCCGCAGCTGCTCGCCTATAGCGAGGCGGAGCTGCGCGAGCTGCAGCGCGGCATCACGGATCCGAATTTCCGCATCTTCACCGATCGCGACGCGATCACCGTGCTCAACAGCGAGAAGTTCGTGCGCGGCACGGACATTCACGAGATCTTCGCGCAGCTCGACGTGGCGGAGCCGACGCACGCCTTCTACCTAGGTCGCGAGCTCGCGAAGGCGAAGCTCGCCGTCAGCCTCGGGAAGACGTATCGCCAGGAAGGGGCGCTGCAATGGGGGTACCTCACGCCCCCGGACGACCGCGGCCCCGAGCACGTGAAGCTGACCCAACGCTCGACGCGTTCGCGTGGCCGGGGGACGCCCCGCAGCAAAAGCCGCCGGTGAGCGACGCCGCACCGCTCGTCGAGGAGCTGTTCGCACCCCCCGATCCGCTCGACAGCTGCGGCCGATTTCCGGACCTGCCGTTTCTCGTGCTCCTGGACAGCGCCGCCGATCCCGGGCTGCTCGGTCGCTATTCCTTTCTCGCGGCGGATCCGTACACCGCGGTGCGAGCGAAAGGTCTGCTCACCCAGCAGCTCGAGAACGGTCACTGGAAGCGGGTCGCCGGCGATCCCTTGGCCCGCGTGCGCGAGCTGCTCGAGCCCTATCGGGCCGAGGGCGTGGCAGGGGTGCCGCCGTTTCAGGGAGGCGCGGCCGGATACGTGGGCTACGACTGGGGCGCGGCGCTCGAGCGGGTGCCGCGCGCGCCGTACGATCATCTCGCCGTGCCCGACCTGCTGCTCGGCCTGTACGACTGGGTGATCGCCTGGGATCACCAGGCCGGCAGGGCGTGGTTGATTTCGACCGGGATGCCGGAGCGGGGCGCTCCGGCGGCGCGGCGTGCGGCGGCGCGTCTGGCATTCGTGAAGGAGCGGGTGGCCGCTGGGCCGAACGGGCGGGGTCTCATGGAGCGACTGCGTCGTTTTGTCGCGGAGGGAGACCCCGCCCGCTCGGCCCGCGCCTCGGCCCCTTCCTATCCCGTCCCCGATACCCCCGGCGTCCGCTCGAACTTCACCCGTGCCGGATACTTAGAGGCCGTCGCCCGCGTCATCGAGTACATCCGCGCCGGCGACATTTTCCAGGCGAACCTGTCGCAGCGGCTCGAGGCGCCGCTCGTGGGCACGCCGCTCGCACTGTACGACCGGCTGCGTCGCAGCAACCCCGCGCCCTTCGCCGCCTTTCTCGATTTCGGCGACCTGGTGGTGGCGAGCTCGTCCCCGGAACGCTTCCTGCGCGTGCAGCCGGACGGCCGGGTGGAAACGCGCCCCATCAAGGGCACCCGGCCCCGCGGGCTGGGCCCGGAGCACGACGCGGCCCTCGCGCTCGCCCTCACGGAGAGCGAAAAGGACCGCGCCGAGAACGTGATGATCGTCGACCTCCTGCGGAACGATCTGTCGCGGGTGTGCCGGCCCGGCACAGTGCGGGTCCCCGAGCTGTTCGCGCTCGAGCATTATGCGACGGTACACCACCTCGTGTCGACGGTCGTGGGCGACCTCGCGTCCGGATACGATGCCGTGGACCTGCTGCGCGCCGCGTTCCCCGGCGGCTCCATTACCGGCGCTCCGAAAGTCCGGGCGATGCAGATCATCGCGGAGCTCGAGCCGACGGCGCGAGGCGCATACTGCGGCGCGATCGGCTACCTGAGCACGAGCGGAGCGCTGGATTCGAGCATCGTGATCCGCACCTATCTGGTGCGTGGCCGCGACGTGTATTTTCAGGTCGGCGGCGGCATCGTCGCCGATTCCGATCCCGAGCAGGAGTACCGAGAAACCCTGGACAAGGCGCGGGGCCTGATCGCCGCATTGCTACCGTGATCCCGAACACACGCTCGAGCCTCGCGTGCTGCGCGGCGGTGGTGTGCGCGCTCGCCGCCGCGCCTGCCTCCGCACAGCAGGCGTCCGCGGGGGGGGACACGGCCGGATTCGCCGCGATCTTCGACGGCACGACACTGCAGGGCTGGGACGGCGACCCGGCATTCTGGCGGGTCGAGCGTGCGGCGATCGTCGGCGAAACCAGCGCCGCAACGCCGCTGAAGGAGAACACTTTCCTTGTCTGGCGTGGCGGCACGACGCGGGACTTCGCGCTGACACTCCAGTACCGTATCGGCACGCGCAACCCGGCGGCCAACAGCGGCGTCCAGTTCCGCAGCTCGCTGTTGCCCGAGGTGGGCCGCTGGGTGATGAAGGGCTATCAGGCGGACATCGACGCGGCCGACACGTACACCGGACAGATCTACGAAGAGCGGGGGCGCGGGTTTCTCGCGCGACCGGGCCAAGTCGCGCGCGTCGCCGCAGATGGCCAGATACGCGCGCTCGGGTCGGTGGGCACGCCCGAAATGGTGAAGGCGTTCATCAAGAGGGGAGACTGGAACGACCTGCAGGTCGTCGCGCGCGGCAACGTCATCCTGGAGCTCGTGAACGGCCACGTGACCAGCCTGCTGGTGGACGACGACGAGCAACGGTCCAGAGACGGCCTGCTCGGCCTGCAACTGCACGCCGGCGCGCCCATGAAGATCGAGTTCCGGAACATCCGCCTGAAGGACCTGAGTCCCGCCGCGACCCTTCCGCACGCGGACTGGCTGACCGACGGCGGCAATCCACAGCGCACCGCCTGGCAGGGGGAGGAGGCGCTACTGTCGACCCGCAGCGCCAAAGACATCCGGCTGCTCTGGAAGATCACGCTCGACAACGCGCCGCGGGAAATGCACTCGCTCTTGCCCGCGCTCGTCGTGGGTCGGGTAGACACGCGTGACGGGCCGAAGGAGATCGTCATCGTCACCGGTGTGTCGGACAACCTGTACGCCATCGACGCCCAGCGCGGCGTGCTGCTCTGGAAGAAGCGCTTCGCCCACTCGGGTGTAGGCGACACCACGCTTCACAGCGGTCTCATGTGCCCCGGCGGCATCACCGCGACACCGGTGATCGGTCCCACCCCGGTGCCGGGACGCTACACGATCTACGCCGTGTCGTGGGACGGGACGCTCCACCAGGTGAACCTCGCCGATGGCGAAGACGTGGCGCCGCCCGCCAAGTTCATGCCGCCGAACGGGAAGCCGTACGCGTTGAACCTCTGGAAAAACGCGATCTACACCCACACCGCTCAAGGGTGCGGAGGTCATCCGAATGTGGCCTATGCCTACGACCTCGCCACCGGCAAGGTCGGCAGCTGGGGACCCGCAGGCGGCGGCATGTGGGGCCGTACCGGACCCGCCATCAGCTCGAAGGGCGTCATGTACACGGGCACCGGGGACGGGCCGTGGGATCCCGAGCGCGGGATCTACGGGAATGGGATCGTCGGCATTCAGCAGAATCCGACCACCCAGGCGCTCGAGCTGGTGGACTACTTCGCGCCGTCGAACGCCGAGTGGCTGTTCAAGCGCGACCTCGACATGCAAGTGACGCCCGCGATCTTCGCGTACAAGACCCGGGAGCTCATGGTTTCGGCCGGCAAGGAGTGCCGCGTCTACCTGATGGATACGGAGTCCATTGGCGGCGACGATCATCGCACGCCGCTGTACCGCACGCCGCTCCTGTGCAATGAAGGCCTCAACTTCGCGTCGGCGGGCATCTGGGGAGCGATGGCGAGCTGGGCGGACGCGAACGGCACGCGTTGGGTCCTGGCGCCGTTTTGGGGACCCAAGCACTCACTCTTCAAAGCACCGCTGGAGCACGGCGAAGTCCGGGAAGGCGCGATCGCCGCGTTCAAGCTGGAAGAGCGGGACGGCGGCCTTCAGCTCACACCGGCCTGGATCTCTCGCGATATGAATCGCGCCGAGCCCCCGGTCGTCGTGAACGGGGTCGTCTTCGGCTACGGCAGCGGCGAGAACACAACACAGGCGACGCCGGAGCTGGGCCTCCGGGCCAACTCGTCCGAGTTCCGCATCAAGAATTCCACCCACGCCGTCCTGTACGCGCTCGACGGTCAGACGGGCGAAGAGCTGTGGTCGTCCGGCACGCAGATCACGTCCTGGAACCATTGGGCCGGCCTGTCGGTTGCCAACGGCCGCGTCTACCTGGGCACGTTCGATGGGACGGTGTACTGCTTCGGCATCGGCCCATGAGAGCGGCTCCGTTCACGGCCGTCGTGACCGCGGGCGTCGCCCTGGTGGGGGCGGGGGCCGACAACGCGCGGGCCCAGGACTGGACGACGGCTGGGTACGACGCGCAGCGCTCGTCCTGGGTGAGGGCGGAGGGCAAGATCTCCGCGGCCACCTTGCAGAGACCCGGATTTCAGCTGCTGTGGAAGCTCGAGGTCGCTGACCCGTCGACCGCCGAACGCGCGTTGACCCCACCCGTGTTGCTCGACCTCGTGATCGGATACCGCGGGTTCCGGGCGTTGGCCTTTGTCACCGCGCCGTCCGATCACGTGGTGGCGATCGATACCGACCTGGGCCGGGTGGAATGGGAGCGGCAGTTCGCTCCAGGTGCGCCCTCGCCTGGTGGCTTGCCCGCGTGCGTGCGGGAGATGACGCCCAACCTGGCGCGCCCCACCAACGCCGCCCTTCCGATCCTGATCGGAGGGGCGGGCTCGCGCACCCGTCAACCCGCCCGCGGCGCGGTCGGCGAACCCGGTGAGGGCGCCGTGACGCTGGCGCCGCTCGTGGCGCGCCGACCGGAAGCGCCCGCCCCGGCCCCGCCCAGGCCTCCCGCCCCGCGCCCGACGCCGCGTCCCTTTCCCATGGTGTACGTCCTGTCGACGGACGGCATGCTCCGCACCCTCAACGTGATGAACGGCGCCGACGCCGAGCCCCCGGTGCCGTTCCTGCCGCCCCATGCGAACGCGCGCGGGTTGATCGTCGTCGATACCGTCGCCTACGTGGCGACGAGCCGCGGGTGTGGGGCCGCCCCGAATGCCGTCTGGGCACTCGACCTCGGCACGCACCAGGTCACCACGTGGCCGGGGCGCGTTGTCGGCGCCGACGGTCCCGCCATCGGTCCGGACGGAACGATTTACGTGACGACCAGCGACGGCCACTTGGTCGTGCTCGAGCCGCGCACCCTGAAGCCGCGGGCGACGTATCGCTCCGGCGGGCCGGCCTTCAGCTCCTCGCCCGTCATCTTCGATCGTGGCGGTCGGCTGCTGATCGCCGCCTCGAGCCGGGACGGACGGATCCGGCTGCTCGACAGTCGCCGCAAGACCTTCGTCACAATGCCGCTGTTGTCGCAAACCGCAGCCGATGCGCTCGCGACCTGGGCCGACACGGACGACACCCACTGGCTCGTAGCGTCCGCCGGGTCACGGGGGAGCGCCATAGCGGCATGGAAAGTGATCCAACAGGATAGCGTGCCGAGGCTCGATCCCGGCTGGGTGTCGCGCCACATGCCTGCGCCGCTCGCGCCGGCCGTCGTCAACGACGTGATCTTCGCCCTCTCCCGCGGCGCGCCGCCCTCCTCGGCCGTGGTCCTCCACGCGCTCGACGGGGCGACCGGCAACGAGCTGTGGAACAGCGGCGCCACGATCGCGCACGTCATGCGTGCCGGCTTGTCGGCCGGCGGCAGCCAGGTATACGTGGCAACCGGCGATGGAACGCTGTACGCGTTCGGATTCCCAATGGAGCACTGAAGTGCGCTGCGCGATGGTAGTGGTCGCGGCTTGGCTGAGCGCCCCTCGCGCGGCGGCGCAGCTGCCCGACGGACCGGGCAAGCAGGAGACCGTCCGGCTCTGCTCGCAGTGTCACGCCGTGGACGTCGTAATGTCGGTGCGCCAGGATCGCGGGGGATGGGCGGGTACGCTTCGAAAGATGAGCGCGCTCGGCGCCAAGGGGACAGACGAGGAGTTCCGTGCCGTGCTCGGATATCTCGCGCCGCACTTCCCCGCCGACCAAGTCCCGCGGATCAACGTGAATTCGGCGACGGCGATCGAGCTGGAAAGTGGTCTGACCCTGAGGCGCTCGCAAGCCGCGGCCATCATCGCGTACCGTTCCCAGCATGGCACCTTCAAGTCCCTCGAGGACCTCAAGAAGGTGCCGGGTCTCGATCCCGCAACCATCGACGCCAAGAAGGACCGCGTGACGTTTTGATCGAGTGGCCATGATCCTGCTGATCGACAACTACGACTCCTTTGTCTTCAACCTGGCCCGCTACGTGCGCGAGCTGGGCGAGGAGGCCGTCGTCCGACGGCACGACGCTACGTCGTACGAGGAAATCGAGACGTTGCGCCCGACCCACATCATCATCTCACCGGGCCCGTGCTCGCCGGGGGAGGCGGGGATCTCCACGGACGTGGTGCGGCGGTTCGGGCCGACGATCCCGATCCTGGGCGTCTGCCTGGGGCATCAATGCATTGGCGCCGCGTACGGGGCCGGCATCGTGCGCGCCGGGCGACCGGTGCACGGCAAGGCGGCGCGGATCCAGCACGACGCGCGCGGCCTGTTCGCGGGACTCCCCAGCCCCTTTCTGGCGGCGCGCTATCACTCGCTCGTCATCGCCCGCGCGGGTCTGCCCGCCGACCTCCGGGTCACCGCGACCGCGGACGACGGGGAGATCATGGCCGTCGAGCACGTGCGCCATCCCGTTATCGGCGTGCAATTCCACCCCGAGTCCGTGCTCACGGAGCACGGCTACGTGCTGCTGGACCGGTTCCTGCACGGGGCTGCCTCCTGCCGCGACACGCTCCCCGACCGCGCCGACGGCGCACGCTCGGCCGCCCCGATGGCGCTCGTGCGGTGATCATCGAATCCATTCTCACCACCATGGACGCGCGCGGGGCGGTGAACTTCGCTCCCATGGGCGTCGAATGGGGCGAGGACGAGATCGTCATCAAGCCGTTCCTCGAGACCACGACGTTGAGGAACCTCGAGGCGACGGGCGTCGCCGTCGTGAACCTCACCGACGACGTCATGCTGTTCGCGCAGGGCGCGATAGCCAACGTCGAGTTCCCGGCCACGCCGGCGGCCGTGGTGCGCGGGGTCGTGCTCGAGGCGGCCTGCTCCTGGCGCGAAGTCCGAGTCGAGGCGCTCGACGCGACGCCGCCGCGTGCCCGCATCGCGACCCGCGTGGTGCACCGCGGGTTCCGGCGCGAGTTTCTCGGCTTCAACCGCGCCCGCCATGCCGTGCTCGAGGCGGCGATCCTCGCCACCCGCACCCACCTGCTCCCACCCGAGCAAATCCGCGATGAATTCGCGCGGCTCCAGGTGATCGTCGATAAGACCGCGGGCCCCCGGGAGCGGGACGCGATGGCGCTGCTCAGCGACTACGTGCGGCGTGCGCCCCGCCCTGAACAGTCCACGGCGCGATGAGGGAGGGGCCGGCGCTGTTCGTCGAGGCGCCCGCGCGGCTCCATTTCGGCGTGCTCGATCTGCGGGGCGACCTGGGTCGCCGCTTCGGCGGGATCGGGGCCGCCGTCCCGGCACCGTCGCTGCTGGTCGAAGCCTGCCCGGCTCCGAGCCTCACGGCGGAAGGCCCCGACGCGACGCGGGTGCTCGAGTTCGCGCGCCGGTTCGCCGCGCACCACGCGGTCGAGCTGCGGGTCCGGTTTCGCGTCCAGCACACCATCCCGTCGCACGTGGGCCTCGGCTCGGGCACCCAGCTCGCGCTCGCCGTGGCGCGCGCCGCCGCCGAGCTGACGGGCCTGCCGACGGAGGTCGCCGCGCTCGCCCGCGCCGTGGATCGCGGCCTGCGCTCCGGAGTGGGGACGTGGACGTTCGCGCACGGTGGCTTCGTGCTCGAGGGCGGTCGCGCCGATCACGCCGACCGCGTCGCCCCGCTGCTGGCGCACCTCGCGTTCCCGGCCGCGTGGCGCTGCGTCGTGGCGGTGCCCCGGGGCAAGCCCGGGCTCGCGGGCGACCAGGAGGCGGCGGCGTTCGCACGACTCCCCGCCCCGGATGCGCGCCAAGTGGAGCGCGTCGCCCATCTCGTGCTCATGCAGCTGCTGCCGGCGCTCGCCGAGGCGGACCTGACGGGGTTCGGGGCCGCACTGGGGGAGGTGCAGCGCATCACGGGTGGCTGGTTCGCGCCGGCCCAGGGAGGTGTATTCGCGCCGGGCGAAACACGAGCCCTGGTGGAGCGGCTGCGGGAGTGGGGGGCTGTGGGGGTAGGGCAGAGCTCATGGGGACCGGCCGTGTACGGGATCGTGGGTGATGCAACCGCGGCAGGCGCGCTGGCGGGCCGGGTGCGGGGCGCGTTGGGGCCGGGCGGGGCCGTGTATGAAGGGGCCTTCAGTCCGACGGGCGCCCGGGTGTGGCGGAGCGACCCTTCCGTTTCAGGCTGAACGATCGGCCTTTCCCGGGCTGATTGACAGTGGCGGGAGCCGGGGATATAACCACTATCCCGGCAGGCTATCCCAGTGCGGAGGAGTTGGACCGATGGCTGTCGCCCGTTGGGAACGTGGCCCCCCGCTCCACGCGGAGCGTTGGGCGACCGACGGGCATGATTGGCGTAGATCGTTTTTCCCCATCCTCATCCTCAACATGAGGTCAGCTATGAACCGCATCAAACTGTGTTCCGGCGGATTCGCCGCGAGTCTGATGGTGCTCGTCGCGGCGTCTGCCGTCGCCCAGGGTGCGGGCGAGTGGACGATGGCGGGTCGGACGTACGACCTGCAGCGTTACAGCCCGCTCACCCAGATCAGTCGGGCGAATGTGAAGAATCTCAAGGCCGCGTGGTCGTTCTCGACCGGAGTGCTCAGCGGCCATGAGGGCAACCCGCTGGTGATCAACAACGTGATGTACGTGCACAGCGCGTTCCCGAACATCGTCTTCGCGCTCGATCTGACGAAGCCGGGCGCGCCGATGATCTGGCGGAATCAGCCCGCCCAGCCGCCCGAGGCCAAGGCGATCGCCTGCTGCGACCTCGTGAACCGCGGCCTGGCCTACCATGCCGGCACCAACCGGTTGTTCATCGAGCTGCTGCAGGGCGACCTGCTCGCGCTCGACGCCAAGACGGGCAAGCAGGTGTGGCGCGTGCCGAACGCCGACTACAAGACCGGCTCGACCATGACGAACGCCCCGATCGTGATCAAGGACCTCGTGATCGCGGGGATCTCGGGCGGTGAGTTCGGCGTGCGCGGGCGGGTGACGGCGTACGACGTCAACACCGGCAAGGAAGTGTGGCGCGGATATTCCACGGGCCCCGACGCCGACGTGAAGATCGTCGGTGACGCGAACCCCAACTACCCGTCGCACCGCGGCAAGGACCTCGGCGTGACGACGTGGCAGGGGGACGAGTGGCAGCGCGGCGGCGGCACGACGTGGGGCTGGTATTCCTACGACCCGCAGCTGAACCTGTTCTACTATGGCTCGGGCAACCCCGGGACGTGGAACCCCGATCAGCGCCCGGGCGACAACAAGTGGTCGATGTCCATCTGGGCCCGCAACCCCGACAACGGGGAGGTGAAGTGGGTCTATCAGATGACGCCGCACGACGAGTGGGACTACGATGGCGTGAACGAGATGGTCCTCGCCGACCTGACGATCGCCGGCAAGCCGGTGAAGGCGCTGGTGCACTTCGACCGCAACGGCTTCGGCTATGTGGTCGATCGGACCAACGGCAAGGTGCTCATCGCGCAGCCGTATGCGCACGCGCCACCGAACTGGGCATCGAAGATCGATCTCACGACGGGTGTCCCGGTCCGCAATCCGCAGTACGGGACGACGTCGAAGAAGAACACCGAGCACATTTGTCCCGCCGCGATCGGTTTCAAGGATCAGCAGCCCTCGGCGTATTCACCGATGACCAAGCTCTTCTACGTCCCCACGAACAATATCTGCATGGACTACGAGGGCGTGGACGTGAAGTACTCCGCCGGCCAGTGGTACGTGGGCGCCATCGTGCGGATGTACCCCGGGCCCGATGAGATCCGGGGCGCGTTCGTCGCCTGGGACCCGACCACGGGAACCAAGAAGTGGGAGATCAAGGAGAACCTGGCGGCCTACGGCGGTGCGCTGGCGACGGCCGGTGGTATCGTGTTCTACGGCACGATGGAAGGCTGGCTCAAGGCGGTCGATGCCACGACCGGCACCGAGCTGTGGAAGTTCAAGACGCCCTCCGGCATCATTGGGAACCCGATGACGTACCTGGGGCCCGACGGCAAGCAGTACGTCGCGGTGCTCTCCGGAGTGGGCGGCTGGGCGGGAGCGGGCGTCGCTCTGGGGATCAGCCCGGAGGATCCGACCGCCGCGCTCGGCGCGATTGGCGCCTTCGGCGACTACACGAGCATCAGCAACGCGGGCGGCACGATGATGGTGTTCGCCCTGCCGTGAGGTCGTGACGGCGTAGCAGTGTCGCAGGAGGCAGGTGCACCCGGCGCCGGGGCGAACGCGCTTCGGCGCCGGGTGTAGTACGTTCTACACTCGACCGTACTTCTTCAGGATTCCACGGGAGCGTTATGCATCACACGTGCTGGAAACTGGGCGGAGCGTCGCTGGTCGCTGCTGCTGCGCTCGCCGTCCTCGCCGGCGCGGCCCCGCGCGCCCCCTCCGAGTTGAAAGTGTGCGTCGACCCGTACGAGATGCCCCTCTCCAACGACAAGGAAGAGGGCTTCGAAAACAAGATCGCGCACCTGGTCGCCCAAGACTTGAACGCGGCGGTGGTCAATTTCTGGTGGCCCCAGCGCCGGGGCTATTTGCGCAACTCGATCCTCGCGGGCTTCTGTGACGTACTGATGCAGGCGCCCGTGGGCTTCGACCCCGTGGCGACGACCAAGCCGTACTACCGCTCCACGTACTATTTCGTGTACCGCGCCGATCGAGGACTGGCGATCCACTCGCTCGACGACACGGTCCTCAAGCACTTGAAGATCGGCGTGAACCTGATCGGCTACGACTATACCAACACTCCTCCCGCCCACGCGCTCAGCCCGCGCGGCATCGTTGGCTTGGTCGGGTTCGGCAGCTTCTTCAACCCCGACCCCCTCGCCGATCACCCCCAGGACATCGTCGAGGCGGTCGCGAAGGACTCGATCGACGTGGCGATCGTGTGGGGCCCGTTGGCGGGATATTGGGTCAAGCGCGCGGCGGTGCCGCTCACGATGGTGGCGCTGCCCGACTCGGACCCGGTCTCGGGCATGCCGTTCGCGCGCAGCATGGCCATGGGCGTGCGGCACCGCGACAAGGCACTGCAGGCCACCCTGGACTCCGTGATCGACCGCCGGCACGCCGACATCGTCGCCATCCTGAAGGAGTTCAACGTGCCGATGATCGAGATGCACCCCTAGCGACGCGCGAGCCGACGGTACGTCCACCGCTCACCCGGAGAGACCAGTCGTGAGACACACGCATGTCGTGCGGGGTGGCCTAGTCGGGTTGTGGCTCGTCGGCGCCGCGGCAGTGCTGTGGGCTCCGCACGGCTTGCCGGGCGGCGTCGCCGCGGCGGCGGCGATCAGGGACAGGGACACGGTGCGGGACAGCCTGCTCGTACCAGACTCGATCTACCAGGGGTGGAAGTGGTGGCACGTCTATTGTTATCGCTGCCACGGCGAGGACGCGATCGGTGGGATCAACCCGGCCGCGCCCGACCTGCGCTGGGCCCTGAGCGCCACCGGGGCCAACTTTCCGCGCGACAGCTTCGTCAACACGGCGTTGAACGGGCGCCTGGCCAAGGGGATGCCCTCCTGGAAGGTGCTGCTCGACACCTCGGCCATTGCCGAGCTGTACCTGTACGTGAAGGCGCGGACCGACGGCTGGCTCAAACCGGGCCGTCCGCACCGCGCCTCGGACCTGCCGACCAAGAGTAAGTGATCGCGGGCGCGCGCCGAATCTCGCGGGCCGTCGTCGCGGTGCTGGCGACGGGCGTCGGCGCGGCTCGGCTCGACGCGCAGCAGCGACTCACGCGCGATCAGGTGCTCACCGCCCTCGCCGGCGCCAGCGCCCAGACCCCCGCCGACTTCACCGGCCAGGATCTCTCGGGGCTCGACCTCGCGCGCGTTGACTTCAAGCGCGCCAACCTCACGCGCTGCCGGCTCGTGGGGACGAACTTCACCGGGGCACAGCTCTTCGCCGCGACCTTGACCGACGCGGTGGCGAGCGAGGCCGATTTCACGGGCGCGACCCTCGACATGGTCGTGATGTACCGCGCCGACCTGCGCCGGGCCGTGCTGCGCGACGCGAGCCTGTTCGCCGTCATCATGCCCGACGCCAACCTGTCCGACGCAGACCTCTCGCGCGCCAAGATCGTCTCCCCCATGGCGCGCGCCAAGCTCGTACGGGCCAAGCTCGTCCACGCGACCCTCGGTGTGGAGCCGGGAACGCAATCGATGGGCGTGCTGCGGACGGACGCCACGTCGGCCGATTTCACGGACGCCGACTTCACCGGGGCGAACCTGCGAAAGGTGATGTTCGCCTGGGCCGACCTCACCGGCGCCGACCTGACCGACGCGGACGTCACCGGGGCGGACTTCACAGGAGCGATCCTGAGACGGATCCGCGGGCGCGACCGCCTGCACGGGCTGGACCAGGCGCTGCACGTCGACCAGGCCATTTTCAACGACTGAATCGGATAGACTCTCATGAAGCCCGCGATATCACCGAGCCGCACCCTGGCCCTGCCCCTGCTGCTCGCGATCGGCTTGACCCTGGCGGCGCGCTCCGCCGGCCCGGCGCTGTACATCAGCAATGAGGTCGCCAACACACTCTCGGTCATCTCGCCGCAGACCAACAGCGTGGTCGCCACGATCGCCGTGGGGAAGCGGCCTCGGGGCTTGGCCGCGAGCCCCGACCGGCGCATCGTCTACGTCGCGCTCGGGCAGGACGACGCACTCGGCGTGATCGACGTCGCGAGCGGCAAGATGACGCGCACGATCCCCGCGGGCCGCGACCCCGAGCTCGTGGTGCTCAGTCCCGACGGCACGGTTGCATACGTGTCGAACGAAGAGATCGCGCACGCTTCCGCGATCGACCTCGCCACTGGGAAGATCTTGTTCTCGACCCCGGTGGGCGTCGAGCCCGAGGGCGTCGGGTTGAGTCGCGATGGGAAGAAGTTGTATGTCACCGCGGAGACGAACAACACGGTTTCGGTCGTGGATACCAAGACCGGACAGGTGCTGCACACCCTTCATGCTGGTGAGAACCCCCGGACCGTGGCCTTCACGCCGGACGGGAGTCGCGCGTGGGTCTCCGCCGAGGCGGGCGGGAACGTCACGCTCATCGACGTGGCCACGGATAGCGTGCTCGGCCAATTCCCGATCAGAGACGGTAAGACCAAGCCGGTCCGGATCGCCTTTTCGCCGGACGGACGGCTGGCCTATCTCACGGAAGGCGCCGCCGCGAGCGTCAGCGTCGTGGACGTGGCACGGCAGGCGGTGATCGACTCTATTCGGGTCGGCCGGCGACCATGGGGCATCGCACTCTCCCCGGACGGCAAACGGCTGTACACGGCGGACGGGCGGTCCAACACGGTGTCGGTGATCGACACGGAGGTGCGGAAGGTGATCATGGCGATCCCGGTGGGGGAGCGGCCGAACGATCTGCTGTACCTGCCCTAGCCCAGGGGGAGCCGGGCCAGCCACGAGCCCGGGTGATGGGTCCGCACCCAGCCGTCCACTCCCCACGTCCGACCCGCCCGCACCGCGAGCAGCACGACCAGGGTCGTGATCAGCATGTAGTGGAACCCCTGTTGCGACGAGCCCTGCCACTGCACCGCCAGCCCGTAGTTCACCACCAACAACAGGCCGATCGCGGACGCGAGGGTCGTGAGGCAGCCGAACAGCAGCCCGAGGCCCACCGCGGCCTCCCCGAACGCCGTGAGCTGGGCGAACAGCGTTCCATGCGATACCACCGTCGCCTGCAGGAACTCCCGGAAGAATCCCACCGGATTCCCTTCGGCGTACTTCGTGACCAGCAGCGGCATCACATGGATCCAACGGTCCGAGGCCGTGGGCAGCGGCAGGAACCCCCAGGCCAGCGTGATGCTGAGCTTGGTAAAGATCGCCTTGGCGAACCAGATACCGACCGCAATGCGAAGAAAAGCGAGCCAACGCTCCGGCGAGCGCATCGGGACGGGCGAGACGACCGAATTCTCCATGGCGCGGTAACCTCACATACGGCGGGCCGGCGGCATGCGTTGGCGGACACAAAGGCGGCGGTCCTCGCGCGAGCGACCGCCGCCGGGTGCGACAATCTACTGTACGGTATCAGGGGATGGCACCCACCGCGAGAACCACGGCCTGAGCGAGGAACGTGCCGAGCAGGTCAGCAAGCCGAAACCTCAGGACGACATCAAAGCTCGAACGCTCACTTGCCCACGCAGAAGGTCGCGAACACCCGATCGAGCACGTCGTCGGGGGTCACCACGCCGATCAGGTCGTCGAGCGCGCCCAGCGCCGCGCGCAGGTGGGTCGCGGCAGCCGCGGCGTCCACGCCGCCCTTCCGCGCGGTCTGAAACGCCTCGACCTCCGCGAGCGCCCGGTCCAACGCCTCGCGGTGGCGCGCCCGGGTGACCACCGGCTCCACGTCGCCGAGCGCGAGCAGGCGGCCAAACGCGACCTCGGCGAGCTTGCGACGCAGCTCGGCGAGACCCTCCCCCGTCACCACGGAAACGCCAAGTCGGTCAGACGGTGCGGCAGGCGGGCGGTCTGGGAGATCGATCTTCGTCGTCACCTCGACGACTGGTGCGGCGCACGACGCCAGAAATTCCTGGGACGCCGCATCCCGCGTCTCGCTTTCCGCATCCCGACAGAAGAGCACCAGATCCGCCGCCGCGAGGTACTTGCGGCTCACCTCGATGCCCAACCGCTCGACGCGATCGTCGCTCTCCCGCAACCCGGCCGTATCCACGAGCCGGAACGGAAAACCATCGAGCACCGCGTACGCCTCGATCGCATCCCGGGTCGTGCCCGGGACCTCCGTCACGATGGCGCGCTCCCGACCGAGCAGCGTGTTGAACAGTGACGACTTGCCGGCGTTGGGACGCCCGGCGATGACGAGCAGCGCACCTTCGCGCAGCCGTTCCCCCTCGGGGGCCGTGGCGATGAGGTGCGCGATCCGCTGGCGCGCCGCGCCCCAGGCGCGCTCGACGCGCTCGGGCGCCACGGGACCCTCGTCCTCCTCGGGGAAATCGATCTCGTAGGCGATCAGGGCCTCGAGCTCGATCAGCTCGGCCCGCAGCTGCTCGAGGCGCCGGGACAACCCGCGGTCGAGCTGCTGCAGCGCGCGCCGCGCTTGCGCGGGCGAGCCGGCGTCGATCAGGTCGGCGGTCGCCTCCGCCTGCAGCAGGTCGAGCTTGCCGTTCAAGAGGGCGCGCCGCGTGAACTCTCCTGGCGTGGCCGGTCGCGCGCCGGCCGCCACCAACGCGCCGACGGCCGCGGCGGGCGCGACCAACCCACCGTGCGTCGACAGCTCGACGAAGTCCTCACCAGTGTAAGAAGCGGGCCCACCGAAACAGGCGGCGAGTCCTTCGTCGAGGGGCACGCCCGTGGCCGGATGGACGACCTGGACGCGCCGGACGGTGCGGAATGGCTCGGGGCGAAAGGGTCGCAGGACGCGCGCGGCGACGTCGAACGCCCCGCGTCCCGAGAGGCGGATCAGGGCGAGGGCGGAACGGCCGGGGGGGGTCGCGAGGGCGACAATAGGATCTGACAGCACCGTCCCTAGTCCCCAGTCCCTGGCCCCTTGTCCCTACGTCTTCTTGCCCTGCTCCCGCAGGCGGCGCTGCGCGATCATGTACTGCTGCGGGATGCTGAAGATGTTGCTCACGGCGTAATAGAGGTTCAGCCCCGACGCGAAGCGGAGGAACAAGAGCGTCATGAACGCCGGCATGAAGTACAGCATGGTCTTCGCCTGAGGATTCGGCGGCACGCCGATCTGGCCGACCTTGGACAGCACGAACATCGACAGCCCCATGACGATGGGGATGATGTAGTACGGGTCGGCGCGCGCCAAGTCGGGCAGCCACAGGAACGGGACGCCCCGGAACTCGATGGTGTTCGCGAACACAAAGAACAGCGCAAACAACACCGGCATCGGCAGGAGCATCGGCAGGCAGCCGCCGAACGGGTTGACGTTGTGCTCCTTGTAGAGCTTCATCATCTCGCGCTGCAGCCGCTCGGGCTCGTTCTTGTAGCGATCCTGCACCTGCTTCAGAAGCGGCGCGACCGCCTGCATCCGGATACTCGATTCCATCGCCTTCTGGTTCAGGGGCCACAGCAGGGCGCGCACCAGCACGCCGAAGATGATGAGGACCCAGCCGTACACGAGCTTGAGCCGGTCGTGCATCCAGATCAGGATGTTCACCACCAGCGCCGATACCGGTTGGATGATCGGTCGCAGGAACCCGCCGTACGGATTGGCATCGTCCAGGTCGTGACCGAGCTGCGCCAGGCGGCGATATTCGAGCGGGCCGACGTACACCTGGTAGCGGAAATCTCCCGCCGGGGGCACGGGCAAGGTGAGCGTAACGGGCGCCCGCGTCGCCACGGCCGAGCGACCGAACAGCGACGAGGCCGTGACCGTGCGCGGCCCGCCTGCCACGAGGGCGGCGCCGAAGCGCGGCTGGTTCTCCTCGAAGGCGAGCCCGGCCAGGAAGAAGTACTTGGACTTGACGCCGGCCCACTCGAACGGCCCGTCGAGAATTCTGCGCTCGCCGGGCTTGAGCGACTGGAAGTCCATGCTCTGCGTCTTCGCCGCCTTGGTGACGACCGCGTAGTGGCGGAAGTCGTCCATCGAGTCGGCCTCGACCGAACGCAGCCCGTCGCCCATTCCCACCAGCAGGGTGGCCCCGCCCGAGCCGAAGCCCGCGAAGCGGCCCCGCACGGCGAACCGATAATCCGCGGCATAAAAGCGGTACTCGAGCTCGATCCTCGCTCCCCCCCGCTCGGCCGTGAAGCTCAGCAGGGCGCTGTCGCGCCCGTCCCCGACACGTACCCGGGTGGCGCCCGGCGAGAAGGTCCAGTCGGCGAGGGCCGCGGTGTCGCCGCCGGCGGTGAGTGCATAGCGCAGCCACGGGTGGCCGTCCGGCACGAGCTGCACGGGACCCCCCGAGTCCCCAGGGGCGAACGAGTGGTAGTCCAGCAGCTCCGCGCTCACGAGCGCCGCGCCCCGCGTGCTGAAGCCCAGGCGGTAGGTCGGGGACGTGACCCACACCGTTTCGGCAGAGACGGCGGTCGGGCGGACCGGCGGGAGGGCGGACAGTGACTCCGCGGCCGGCACGCCGGCGGGTCTCTTGGTCGTCGTATCACCACCCGCCTGTCCGCCAGACCGCCCGACCGCCGGTTTCTTCGGCGGAAACAGGATGCTCGGCAATACCGCCACGATGAGCATCAGGAAGATGGCCAGAATGATGCGTTTTTCCATTATGGCACCGGATCGTAGCCGCCGGGATGCAGCGGGTGGCACCGCAGGATGCGCCGCACGCCGAGCCACGCGCCCCGCGCCACGCCATAGCGCTCCACCGCTTCGTACGTGTAGCGCGAGCACGAGGGTTCGAAGCGGCACTGCGTGAACACCAGGTGCGACAACGTCAGCTGGTAGAGGCGAATCAACGCCAGCGCCGCGCGTCGCGGCCAGCGACCGACGCTCATGTGACCCGACTCACCAGATCCATCACATCGGCGCGCAGCACCGCAAAGGACGCCGCGTAGGCGGCGCGCTTGGCGCGCACGACGAGATCGACGGCGGGCAGTGCCGCGAGAGCGTCGCGTCGCAGGATTTCTTTCACGCGACGCCGCAGGCGGTTGCGGGCCACGGCGGTGAACTGGAACCGGGGAACGACGACGGCGACGCGGGGGTGGCCCATCGGATTGGGACGCCAGGCCAGGTCGAGATGGGAGGTGCGCAAGCGGCGACCCTCTTCCCAGCAGGCAGTGAGCTCCGAGCCGCGCGCCAGACGCACGCGACGCGAATACCGCTCTCCCGTTAGCGACTCCGGTGCTTGGAAGGCAGGCGGACGGTGAGGCGCTTGCGCCCCTTCTTCCGCCGGCGGGACAGGACCGCGCGGCCCCACACATCCTTCATCCGCGCGCGGAATCCATGCTTGTTGATGCGCCGCCGATTGCGCGGGCGATACGTCGGACCCATACATTCCTCTCGGGAGGCGGGGAAACGTACACTGTCGCGAGCGCGGTGGTCAAGGTTGACTTTTCCACATGCGAGCCGTAGTTTCGGGCCGCCCTTGCTGGACGTCCCACCTTTCGTCAATCGCGGATGGAGCAGTCTACTAAAGAAGCTTGGAAGCGCCTCCTCGACGAAGCACGGCGGGAACTCCCCGACGCCACCGTGCGAACGTGGCTCGAGCCGGCGGAGCCGATCGCGCTGGACGACGGTCGGTTGATCGTCGGGGCCCCCGATCAATTCGCGGTGGAGTGGAACGAGTCGAAGCACGCTGGCGTGCTGGCGCGCGCCGCGGAGCGCGTGTTCGGCCGCCCGACGGCCGTGGTGTTCCGGGTGCAAGAGGATCGTCAGCAGCGCCCCCAGATGGATTTTTTCGTGGCGCCACGCGAGGCGGTCGCGCTCGATAAGACCGGCGGCGTCACAACACCGCTCAACGAGCGCTACACGTTCCAGACCTTCGTCATCGGCAAATCGAATGAGCTGGCCGCGGCGGCCGCGCACGCGGTCGCGGAAGCGCCCGGCAAGACCTACAACCCGCTCTTCATCTACGGCGCCACCGGCCTCGGCAAGACGCACCTGATGCAGGCCGTCGCCCACGCCGTGCTGACGAAGTACCCGGGCACGCGGGTCCACTACTTCGGGGCCGAGCAGTTCATCAACGAGGTCATCGAGTCGATTCACGCGCGCACGATGTCCGAGTTCCGGCGTCGCTACCGCAACGATGTGGACCTCTTCCTCGTCGACGACGTGCATTTCCTCGAGGGCAAGGAAATGACGCAGGAGGAGTTCTTCCACACCTTCAACGCGCTGTTCGAGGGACACAAGCAGATCGTGCTCACCTCGGACCGCCCGCCCAAGGAGATCCCGGGCCTCGAGGACCGGCTGATCTCGCGCTTCGAGTGGGGGCTGGTGGCCGACATCGGGCACCCCGATCTCGAGCACCGGATCGCCATCCTGCGCAAGAAGGCGGAGCAGGATCACCTCGAGCTCACGATTCCCGACGACGTGCTGCGATTCATTGCGGAGCACATCCGCTCGAGTGTGCGCGAGCTCGAGGGCTGCATCATCAAGCTGCTGCTGTTCGCATCGCTCAAGAATCGCGAGGTCACGATCGAGCTCGCGCGCGAGGCGCTCTCCGACAAGATCCGCCAGGGCGAGGAGGCCGGGGGCTACGCCAGCCAGGCGACACCGAGCATCGATCGCGTGCAGGAGGTCGTGGCGCGCCGCTGGGGCGTCACGCCGGAGGGCCTGCGGTCCAAGGCGCGGACCAAGACGCTCACCATCCCGCGCCAGGTGGCGATGTACCTCGCGCGCGACATGCTGGGGATGCAGCTCGTCGAGATCGGGCAGGCGTTCGGAGGGCGCGATCACTCGACGGTGATTCACTCGGTGGACAAGGTGGAGCGGCAAATGGTTCGAGACCGAACGTTCAAGGAGCGCGTCGAAATGGCGCGTCAAGAGTTGTCCGCACTGTAGCCAACATGTGAGCGGGGATATGTGGGCCGGTTGTGGATGCGCTGCGGCACCGTGGGAAAGTGGGCCGGATTGCCAACACTCCCAACAGCGCGCCCACAGGGCGGCGAACGGGCAGCATGGTGCGCCACATGGACGTTAGCCCGCGTCACCAACATTTCCCCGCTCTCTACTACTACTACTAGTAGTTGTATAAGGTATAGGTAGTAGATTCTTACGTTCACAATTCCCACACCGGGCGAGGCGGCGCAGCGGATGAAGTTCACGATTACTCGAGAGCAGCTACAGCAAGGGCTGAGCGCAGTCGCGGCGGCGATCCCCGCGAAGACCACGTTGCCCGTCCTCGCCAACGTCCTGGTGGAGGTCACCAAGCAAGGCCTGCGTCTGTCGGGCACCGATCTCGACATCGCGGTCACCACCACGGTGCCCGCGGAGGTGGACGCGGAGGGTGCGGTGACGCTCCCCGCCAAGAAGCTGGTGGACATCGCGCGCGAGCTACCCTCGGGTCCGGTGCGCATCACCGCGGCGGGCGAGTCGCGCGTCGGCATCGAATGCGGTCGGTCCAAGTTCAAGCTGCTGGGGCTGCCACGCGAGGAGTTCCCGTCGTTCCCCGCCGTCAAGTTCGACGGCGCGTGGAAGGCGGCGGCGGGCGTGGTGCACAAGCTCGTGGGGCATGTCGCCTTTGCCGCGTCGACGGAGGAGAGCCGCCCGATACTGAACGGCGTGCTGTGGGAGCTCCGGCCCGACCACATGCGCATGGTGGCGACCAACGGGCACCGCCTCGCCAAGATGGACGTACCGGCAAAGGGCGGATCGACGGCGGACTTGATCGTGCCGCCCAAGGCGCTGGAGCAAATCCGCCGCCTGTTCGCGGCCGACGAGGCGCTCGAGATCGCCCGCAGCGACAACCACATCGGGTTCCGCGCCGGCGGCACCCTGGTCTTCTCGCGGCTGATCGAAGGGCCGTATCCCAACTACGAGCAGGTGATCCCGCGCGAGAACGACAAGGTCGCCACCGTGGACAAGGCGGCCATGGCAGCCGCGCTGCGCCGCATGAGCGTCGTGGCGAGCGACCAGACGCACCGCATCCGGCTCGCGTTCACCGGCGGCGCCGTCAAGTTCTCGGTCCAGACGCCCGACCTGGGCGAGGCGCAGGACGAGCTCGCTGTCACGTACGAGGGCGAGCCGCTCGAGATCGGGTTCAACGCGACGTACCTGCTCGAGATCCTCAAGTACATGCCGACCGACGAAGTGCGGATCACCTTCAAGGCTCCCGAGCGCGCGGCCACGGTCGAGCCGGTGGGCTGGGACGATCCGGCGAGTTACATGGCGCTCGTCATGCCCCTAAGGCTGGTAGACTGACAGCCGGACAGACGCACCGGACAGGCAACGACTAGACGCACAGACGCACAGCGGTGAACAGGTGGCAGTGATCAGGGCAAGCTGTCCCGACTACTGTCCGCTGTTCTCCCCTGTGCGTCTGGTGCGTCTGTGCGTCTAGTCGTTTGTGCGTCTGTGCGTCTGTCAGTAAGACTGTCCTGCCCCGTGTCCACTGCGGGTACGTCCATCGTCAGCGAGTCCAACGCCGGAGAGATCACCGGCGGCACGGCCGGTATCGGCACCGTGTCTGTTTCCTCTTCCGGTGGAATGTACACCTCCACCCCGTGGTACCTCGCGAGGATCAGGTTGCGCCGCTCGAGCGTGCGCTCCGGACGAAACGTCGGGTTCGAGGTGCGGGGGTGCGGCAGCGTCGCCACCAGCTCGGCCGCCTGCTCTTCGGAGAGTCGCGACGCCGGCACACCAAAGTAGGCGCGGCTCGCCGCATCCGCTCCCCAGATCCCCGGACCCCACTCCGCGACGTCCAGATACAGCTCGAGGATCCGATCCTTCGGCAGCGCCAGCTCGAGCTGCAGGGCGGTCACGGCCTCCTTCAGCTTGCGGAGCGGATTGCGCGACGACGAGAGATACAAGTTCTTCACGAGCTGTTGGGTGATCGTGCTCGCGCCCCGCAGCCTGTCGCGCTGTCGCCACGCCGCGATCAGCGCGCGCGGGAAGCCGCGACCGCCTTCCCGATCCGCCCTGAGCGCGTCGGCGATTTCGCTCGGATCGATGCCGTGATGGGTGCGAAAGCGCGAGTCCTCGCCGATGATGACCATGCGCTGGAGCACCGGCGAGATGTCTTTCAGAGGCGTGAGATGCCACACCGGCGCGGGGCCCCGCTCCCGCATCATCGCAGAGGCCCGGGGCCAGTGATCGCGCCACCACAGCGGTGGGGGCCACACGCCGAGCAGCCACGCCAGAGCGACGCCGGCGGTCCCTAGCGCCCAGCGACGTGCGTTCCTAGGTTTCGCGTCCGCCATGTCGCTCGATCTCGCCACGCTGCGTCGCCGCCTCCAAAAAGCACTCGGCAAGGAATTTACCGTCGGGGATCTGCTGGGCGAAGGCGGTTTCGCCGCCGTGTTCCGCGTGCGCGACCATGCGCAGAACCGCGACGTCGCCGTGAAGGTGCTCGACCTGGGCCTGACCCCGTCGCCCGGGCTGGCGGAGCGCTTCGTGCGCGAGGCGCGCACCAGCGGGCAGCTCGAGCACCCGCACATCGTGCCGATCTACAAGGTCGGCGGCTACAAGAACGAAGTCCTCTACATCGTCATGCGCTGCGTCGACGGCCCGTCGGTGCGGCAGCTGCTCGAGCGGGATCGGCGCCTCTCCGTGGTCGACGCGGCCCGGATCGCGCGCCAGGTCGCGGACGCGCTCGGCTACGCACACGGCCAGGGCATCGTACACCGCGACGTCAAGCCCGACAATGTCCTGCTCGACGGCTCCGGCCACGTGCTCGTCACCGACTTCGGAATCGCCAAGGCCGCACAGGAAGCGTCGGCCAGCCAGCTCACGACCGAGGGCATGGTCGTCGGTACGCCGCACTACATGAGCCCTGAGCAGGCGACGGGCGAGCGGGTGGACGGCCGCTCCGACATCTACGCCCTCGGCGTCGTGCTGTACCAGATGCTCGCCGGCACGCCGCCGTTCGAGGGCGAGTCGGCCCAGTCGGTGCTCATGAAGCAGGCCACCGTCGACCCGGTGCCAATCCGCCAGCTGCGCGGCGACGTGCCGGCGGCCGTCGCCACCGTGATCGAGCGGATGCTCGCGAAGGATCCCGCTGACCGCTACCAGACTGCCGAGGAGGTGAGCCGGGCGCTGGTGGATGCGCTGCCCGGCGCCGCGCGCGACGGGCTGCACCCGGGACGCGGGCTAGCGGCCGCAATGCTCCGCGTGCTGCTAAGTCTGGGCGCCCTGGCCGTGCTCGGGCTCATCGGGTTCACCGTCCTCTCGCGGGGGCCCCGCGTCTCCGTGAGCGCCCCCGTCCCCGACAGCGTGCTACAGATCGTGCGGCGCCAGCGGGCGCTGCCGCCGGGCGACGTGGCCCTGTACGTGTTCGCGCCGCGCGGCGCGGAGGATACGACGCTGTTGCTGGTGGCGCGCCGGGTCGTAAGCGTCGTTACCCCGCACGGGGCGCGGGTGTATCCCCGGGACAGCGTGCGCGCGCGTTACCGGCTCAACCTGAGCGGCGGGCTCGTGCTGCGGATGATCCTCAGCGTACGGCGGGCGCGCGACGATACGGTGTTTCGCCGCCTGTCGGTCCGGGACGTGTACGAGATGACGCCGCGCCTGCGGCAGCTCCGCGTCAGTCCCTGACGCCCCGGGAGCGGGTGAAGTGGCGCGTGGAGACGCCGTACAAGTCCACGGCGTCGATGCGGCCGGCATCGCCGGGCGCCGTCGCCACGAGGCCCGCGAGGTCCTGGGAGCCGAAGGAGACACCCAACGCCAGACCGGCGCGTGCCAGGGTGCGGTCGGTGTCGAGGCGAGCGAGCACTCCGACCGGGACGTGGGTCCCCGCTCCCAGCGTGGCTCGCAGGCCGAACGCGTAGCCCAGCACGCCCCCCGACGTGAAGCGACCATCGGCCGAGAGCGCGGCGCGCGCATCCCACAGCCGTAGCGTCGCGCTCGGCACGTAGGTGATGGGGAGCGCGGTGCCCCGCACGCTTGGGCGCCCCACGTTCTCGATCACCCCGCCCAGGGTGAGCGAGGCCCGCGGGTCGTACACTACCCCGAGATCCCAGCCGCTGGCGGACGCACCGTCGCCGCGGTACAGTGCGGCGGCCACGCCGGCCGCGAGCCGCGCGCGTCCCGCGGCGTAGCCGATGCGATACGTATGGCCTCGCATCCTTGTGTCGAACACGTCGCGCTGATACCCGAACGACAACCCGCGCGAGCTGAGGCCGAGCGTGAGCTGGCGCAGCCGGCCGGCCCCGCCGGGGTCCCCCACTGTGAGGTCGAGATGGAGCGATGCCTCCTCGAACCGCCCGGACCCCGCGGGGTTTACCCACACCGCGCGCGCATCGGTCACGTCACTCGGGTGCAGGTAGAGCGTGGCCCGGTTCGGCACCACCTGGGCGCCCGCCACGGCAGGAACAACGAGCCACAGGAGCGACAGCCCGCCCATCCGCCGAGGGCTGCGCACTACGGCAGGGCCGAGACCGCGGTGTGGGCGACTTGGACCACCGGCACGGAGACCCCCTGCACCGGCAGACGGATAGTGAGGGCGGTCGAATCCCGCACCTCGCCGGCCAGGTAGCGGCCGTCGGCGGTGAGAAAGGCGGTCCCGGTCGCAGTCCCCTCGCCCGACAGCTCGTAGGGTTGACCCGCGTTCTTCCCGCTCCCGGTGACGTGGTAGGTCTGACTGGTCTCCACCCGCAGGCCGGACACGCCGGCGCGGTTTTCCCACGTCGACGCGCTCGCGTGAATGGTCGTGCGCCGAGAGCTGGTGGCGTCGCCGGCCCTTTGCGTGGTCTCCACCGTGTCGGTCCAGGTGGCGCCGGGCTTGACCGCGTCCGCCGGGAGGCGCGGCAGGAAATCCCGGAAGTTGCCGAGCAGCTGGGCCACGGACTGGGCGAGCGCGCTGTCGGACGGCACGGCGTTCACGAACTCGCCGCGCCGCGCCACGCGACCGGCAAACACGAGCTTACGCACCTTGACGATGTTGTCGGCGACCGGCGCCGGCGTACCGGAGTCGGCCACGATCGAATCGACGCTGAAGGTCGTCGGGTAGCCGACGCTGTCCGCGGGTCCGGTGATCGCCATCGTGACGAAGATACGTGCGCCGAGGGTCTGCGCCTGCACCTGCTCGCCCAGGGTCTGCTGGATGTGGAGCTGCCGGTGCACGAGATAGCGCTGCGCGCCGGGCCCGTAGCGCACGCTCGCGGACGCGGAGGCAGGCGGGGGCGATGGCGGCGTGGGTTGGATCGGAGCCGCGGCCGAGGTCGCGGGAGCCGGTGCCGCCGCCGTTCCCGCCCTGCCCGAGGCGCAGGCGCCGGCAAGCACGCTCGCCACGAGCAATCGCCCAAGGGTCATGGGGAGGCGCGCTCGCCCTTCGTACGGCCAAACACGGCTACCATCTCGCTGCCGTCACTCGCGACGCGCAGCAGCTTCCAGCCGCGCTTGCGCATGTCGGCGCGCCATCCGATGAGCTTCTCCCACTCCTGGGCGGTGGTGCGGAACACCCGCAGGTCCGCGACCTGCTCCCACTGCGCCGGGTAGGGCTTCGAAGGCGAAGTCATAGGGAGGAGGGCGGTAGGGCCATAAGCCGAGTTCTGTTTGCCCGCCGTAGCGGGGCAGATGGTCATCTCTCTGGGGCGGCTGTCGCCAGCCACCTCACGCGGCCTACCCGCAGCTCAGGCGACCCGGGCCGGATCTCGCTGCTTACTTGGCCTTGCTCCGACTGGGGGTTACCGTGCCACGCCTGTTGCCAGGCGCGCGGTGGGCTCTTACCCCACCGTTTCACCCTTACCCTTGGATAAAAGGGCGGTCTGTTCTCTGTGGCCCTTTCCGTCGCCTCGCGGCGCCCAGGAGTTACCTGGCAGTCTGCCCTGTGGAGCTCGGACTTTCCTCGGCACGCCACTCCAACCGACGTGCCGCGACCATCACGCCCTACCGCCACCCAGTCATCAAAGCTACGGGCTCCGGAAGGGTCGGGGCAAGGCTAGCCCCGTTCCGACACCTAGTGTCCCCGCTCTTGAGGCCGGGGCGGGGACAAGGCGGAACGGGGCTAGCGCGCCAACCGCCGCAGCAGGCGGCCCAAGCTATCGAGCGACACGCGCTTCCCCAGCCCGGGTGCTTCGTCGGGGGCGAGCCAAAAGCCGTCGTTCTCCTCGAACACCAGGCCCTTCAGGCTGGTCCAGTCGCGGGCGGCCAGCGAGGCCGGCGGCAGGGCCACGGCGTGCGCGAGGTTGAGGCCAGCGCCGCGGTACAGCGCCAGCAGCTGGCGCGTGCGCAGCTCCGGCGTGAACAGGAGCAGCGGCCGGTCGGGGAGGGCGAACCCACGCAGCAGTCCCAGCGTAAACCAATCGGCCGGCGGCTGGGGAAGGCGGAACGCGAAATAGACGTCGCGCCGCTGCTTCAGGATCCGGTCGCGCAAGGCCGCGGCCCGGGCGGCGACCTCGTCTTCCAGGGCACGGTAATAGCGCGACAGCAGCCCGGCGTCCCGCAGCGCGGCGTAACGGGCCCCGGACGGCAGCGAGTCGAGCCCCGCTCGATTGCCGAAGCCCGCGATGCCGCGGCGCCACGCGGCGTCGCAGAACTCCTGGCCCATTGAGTAGCCGCGCGGGCCGTCGATGTCCAGGCCGAGGGCGATGACCAGGGTGCGCTGCTCCGCCGCCAGGCGCCCGAGCGCGGCGTACGCGCCCGAGAGTCCCTCGGCCCACAACGCTGAATCGAGCGCACATGGGGCGGCGAGCCCTTCGCCGCGTGCCCCGCGCGACGAGTCGGCGGGATTGCGGCGTGCGTGCCCGTAGTCGAGCACCGGAATCCACGCGACGCTGGTCGGCTCGAGCCGGCCCACCGCGGCCGCCCAGGCGCGCCGCACGGCGTCCCGCTCCTCCCAGCGCGCGTGCACCGAGTCCGCTCCCGCTGGGTCGGCATCGCCTCCGAGCAGATTGAACCCGCCGACGTCGAGCAGCGTGACGAGTGAATCGAGCGAGGCTCCGGGCCGCACGACGTGGCGCCCGTCCCGCGACGGCAGGAGCGGCGTCCAGAGGACGCGCATCCCCTGCTGCCGCAGCCATTCGGGAACGCTGGTCGCGCGGTCGAGCTTGGGATCGGGGACGAGCGGCAGCGCCATCGTGTCCACGCCGACCGGCGGGACGAGCGGCGGGGGAACGAGCTCCACCGGGACCGGCGCCTGTTGCAGCGCGACCGGCACGCCGCGCCCCGCAGGGGGCACGTGCGCCCACTCCGCGGGGCGGCGCGTCCAGCGGGCCAGCGCGGTGAGGAACCCTCGAGTGCGCTCGAGCGCGTCGGGCTGCTGCAGTGGAGCAGTGGTCGGCCGGAACTGCGGCCCGAGGGCGCCGAGCGCGTGGCGGCTGATGACGAGTACCAGTCCGTCCCCGACGCGCGCCGCCGCGACGACGCCAGCGGCCCCGCGGGGCGACGGTGTCCGGGGGGGGCGCGGCGCCCGCACGAACGCGTGGCGCGACGTCACCGCGAGCAGCGCCGAATGATCGCGCACGGTAATGACGTTGTTCCGGTCCAGCGGGAACGGCTCGTACACCTCACCCAGCGGCGAGCCGAGCGGTTCGTCGCCGACTGTGCGCGCCTCCGCCCACGGCTGCGGCCGGCCGGTGGTCGTCAGCGCACGGGTGGTCGTGTCTTCCAGCAGCCGGTCGCCGATCGAGATCCCGGTCCCCAGGAAGTCGAGCAAGCGATTGGTGGTCCAGCGGTCGAGGTACCCCTCGCCGTCGGCATCATAGCCCAGCACGGCCACGCCGCCGCGCAGCACCCACTCGGTGAGCAGCGCGAGGTCGCCGGCGGTGAGGGCATCGGACGGTGCCTCGGGCTCGCGACCGAGCAGGAACAGGAGCACTCGGTAGCGGTCGAGGTCGGCACGCGCCAAGTGCGGATAGAAGCGGCGGTATTCGACGTTGTATCCCTCGTCGCGCCATGGCTGGACCGTGCCGTTCAGCAACGCGGGCTCCGAGAGGGCGAGGTCGAGCACCAGCAGTCGCCGCGCCTGGGGTTGGCAGGCGGACAGGAGGAGGACGACGGTGAGTCCGACGGGTCGCATCCCGTCAGTGTAGCGGGCGCCGCGCGCCCGTGCCAGCCGTCACCCGACCGCGGCGAAGCGGGCGAGCGCGTCGCGCATGTCGCGGGCCCGCTGCCAGCGCTCGGCACGCGGCTTCACGAGCGCGCGCGCCAGCACCGCGGCGAGCTCCTTCGGCACGTCGCGTCGCACGCTGCGCACATCGGGCGCGGGCCGGTGCTGATGCATGTCGAGCACGGCTGCGGCGCTGACCGAAGAGAAGGGCGGCCGGCCCGCCAGGCACTCGAACAACACCACGCCGAGCGAGTACAGGTCGGTGCGCCCGTCCACGTCGGGCGCGCCCTCCGCCTGCTCCGGGCTCATGTATTCCTCCGTGCCGACCACGAAGCCGCTCCGCGTCACGCGGTCGTCACCCGAGCTCGCGATCGCGCGCGCGATCCCCAGGTCGACGAGGACCGCGCCCCCGGGGGACAGCACGATGTTGTCGGGCTTGATGTCACGGTGCGCGATACCGTGTGCATGCGCGTGCTCGAGCGCGTCCAGCGTCTCGACCGCCACGCGCGCGACGTCCGGGACGTTGAGCCGGGCGTCCCGGCGCAACGTCTGGCGCAGATTGTCGCCCGGCACGTAGGGCATCACATACCAGAGGAGATAGTCCGCCTCTCCGCTGTCGATCAGGCGGGCGATATGCGGGTGGTTGAGCTGCGACGCGTAGCGGATTTCACGCAGGAAGCGGTCGGCGGCGACCGAGACGGCCAGCTCCGGATGCAGCACCTTGATGGCCACGTCGGTGCCGCTCGAGTCCCGGCCCGAGAAGATACACGCGTTGCCGCCCCGGCCCACCGCTGCGATCACGCTGTAGCGATCGCGCAGCGCCTTGCGGACCCGCTCGATCAGGTCGCGTCCCGACATGGCGTACCGTCCCGTCTCCCCGACGCTGCACGCACCGGCTGTGGGTACGGGCTAACAATACGGGGCGGGCCGGCGGGCGCTAGATTGCTCCCGCGTGAGGCTCGAAGCGGTCCAGGGGGACATCACCCAGCAAGCCGTGGACGCGATCGTCAACGCCGCGAACACCACACTGTTGGGCGGCGGAGGCGTGGACGGAGCGATTCACCGCGCCGCGGGGTCCGAGCTCTTGGAGGAATGCCGCCGGATCGGCGGCTGCCCCACCGGAGAGGCCCGGATCACGCGGGGGTACCGACTGCTCGCGCGCCACGTGATCCATGCGGTGGGGCCCGTTTGGAGTGGCGGCAGGCGTGGCGAGCCCGAGTTGCTGCGCGGCTGCTATGAGAGCGCCCTCCGGCTCGCCCGCGAGCACGGGCTCGCGTCGGTCGCATTCCCGTCCATCAGCACGGGCGCGTATCGCTACCCGGTCGAGCAGGCCGCGACCCTCGCCGTCGAGACCGTGCGCCAACTGGTGCGCGAGCCGGGGCCGCTCGAGCTCGTGCGGTTCGTATGCTTCAGCGCGGGAGACCTGGAAGTGTATCGGCGGCTCCTAGACGCTTGAGCGCCGCGCGCGCCACCGCGCCGTAGGCCGCCCACTCCTTGCCCGTCGCCACCGCCGCGACGAATCGGTACGTCGCGATCGCGCTGGCCCGGTCGCCCGCCCGTTCCGCTTCGCTCGCCCGCTTGAGGAGGTTGTCGAGGGTCGTTGGATCGCGATATACCACGCCTGGATCGCGCCGCACCTGCTCGGCGAATCGAAAGAACCACGCCGCGCCCGCAGCGCCGAGTGCGACGGTCGCGCCAGCAAGCAACACCCCGAGACGCCGGGCCCGCCTCGGCGGCGTGACCGGGGCGTCAGGTGGCATCCGTCAGCCGGACGACGGCTCCCGCCGTCGCCTCAGTCACGAGCGCCATAAACTCGTAGTCGAGTGTCGCATCGGTGTCGCTTCTCTGGTGGTAGTGCGGGTTCCGCAGAAACGCCGTGTCGGTGAGCATGAGCGACGGGTAGCGTGCGTCCCAGAAGGACGCGTTGTCCGAGAGCCGCGTGAGCGGCAGGAGCCAGCCGCGCAGCCGGGTTCGGTAGGGGACGAGGGGCAGCTCGGGCACGGCGGCCCGGGCGGCCGCGACGAAACGGTCGAGCAGCTCGCGCGAGCGCGCGTCGCCCACGGCGGCGAGGAAGTCGCCCGTGCGCGGGACGTCGATCCCGAGGAGCGGTGGAACCGTCTGGGCGCCCGGCGTGGGGTCGCGGTAGCCGACCATCTCGAGGATCAAGGCGCCGGCCAGCTCGTCGCCACGCGCCCGCCGGGCGCGTGCGAACGCGTGACTCCCGACGCGGTACCGGCCGGCGACGGTCTGGAGCTCCTCCAGGTCGAGGCCTACGAACTCGACGCCGGCGCGCGGCGTCCGCCCGGCCAGGAGCCGGGCGCACTCGAGCAGCGCGGCGACGCCGCTCGCGTTGTCGTCGGCCCCGGGCGTGTGCGCCGTGGAGTCGAAATGCGCGCCCACGACCAGCCGGGGACGGTGCGGGTCGCTGCCGCGCACCACGCCGACCACATTGTGGTACGTGCGTCGTCGAAACGAGAACGGTGCGAGCTGCACGTCGAGGCCGAGGGCGGTGAGCTCGCGCGCGATATAATCGCGGGCCGCGCGGTGGCGCTCCGGTGCCGCGACCGGGTGGCGCACCCCTTCCAGCGCGAGCACGTGACGCCGCAGCCGTTCGGCGAGAGTTGCCCGTTGACCGAGGGTTGAGGCGAGGCGGCCCGCCTCGGGGCGCGCGGCGCCCTGCCCCGACTCCGCTTGAGCCGGCGTTGACCCCTCCATGTTAGCCTCGTACCCGCATGGTGACCGTGTGCACCGTCCTCCCGCCTCCCGAGCGGCCTCGCCTCGATGCCGCCGCGGATGGCTGCTTTGCGACGCTCCACGCCGCATCGTTGCGCGACGCGTTGCGTGCCGCGCGCCGCAAACGGGTCGACGCGCTGGTCCTGTCGGTCCATGCGTGCCGTGGGGAAGAGCTGCCGGCGGTCGCCCGTTTCGTGCGCGAGTTCCCGGCGATCCCTGCGGTGGCGCTCGTGTCGCGCCACGACCGCGATGCCTCCGAGACGCTGCTGCGCCTGGGCGCCACGGGAATCCGCGCCGCCGTGGACTGCTCCGAGCCGGCGGGGTGGCGACGGCTGCGCGACCTCGTCGGCCACCCGGCCTCGCCGGTGGCGGCACGCATCCTCGCCCGCGTCGTCCCGGCGCTCGCCGGCGCGACCGGCGACGTGCGCGCGTTTTTCGAGGCGATCGCGCGGCTCGCGCCGGTGCTCGGCACCGTGCGCCGGCTGGCGCGCCATCTGCGCATCTGCCCGAGCACGCTCATGTCGCGCTTCTACCGCGAGAGCCTCCCGTCCCCGAAAACCTACCTGGCCGGGATGCGGCTCGTACACGCGGCGTATTTGTTCGGCAATCCCGGGTTGTCGGTGAGCGACGTGGCGTACCGTCTCGATTACTCGTCGCCCCAGAGCCTGGGGCGCCACCTGAAGGCCATGCTCGGCGTCACCGCCGGCGAGTTCCGCCGCCGCTTTCCCTTCGACGTGGCGCTCGAGCGTTACGTGGACCTCCTGATCACCCCGCACCGGGACACCCTGCGCGCGTTCTGCCCACTCAACGCGGGCCTGTGGGACCAAGGACTGAACGTGACTCGCGTGTCCCGGGCGGGGTGATCAGTCCGCGGCGGCGCGTCTCACCGGGCCCTCCTGGGCAGGCTGGTCGCGGCTGAGCACCGAGAAGCGGGCGATGCTCGCGCGCAGCCGCTCGGCGAGCTGCGCCAGTTGTTGCGACGTCGCCGTCAGGTCGCCCATCGACGTGATCTCGGCCTGCGTCGCGGCCGCCGCCCCGTCGGCGCTCTGCGACGACGCGCTCGAGATCGCCGCCACCTGCTGGAGCGACTGCGCCAGCTGCGCCAGGCGCTGCGCCTGGCTGCGCGACACCTCCGCCGTCGCGTTCACCAGGTCGCCCACGAGCGCGATGCCCTGGTGCAGCTCCTGGAGGGCGCTGTCCGCTTCCGCGGCGACCGCCCCGATGTCGCGCACCTTCGCTTCCCCCGACTGCATGGCCCGCGCGGCCGCGTCGATGCCGGCGCGCAGCTCGGACACGAGCTCGGCCACCTCACGCGCCGACCTCCCCGCCTCCGCGGCGAGCGCCCGCACCTCGTCCGCCACGACGGCGAACCCTTCCCCATGCTCCTCGGCCCGCGCCGCCTCAATGGCGGCGTTGAGGGCGAGCAGATGCGTCTGGCGTGCGATCCGCGCGATGGTCTGCGCGAACACGCCGATCCGCTCCGACATCCCCGACAAGCCCGCCACCGTCGACGCCGTGGCGCGCACTTCCTCGCCCACCGCGCGGAGCGTCTGGCTGGCGCGCGCCACGCGCTCGCGGCCCCGCTCCGCCGCCGCCACCAGGCGCCCGGCATCCGTCTGCATCAGCTCCGCCCGTACGCGCAGCGCCTCCGCCTGGTCGGCGGCCTTGCCACTCTCGCCGCGCGCGCCCTCGGCCATGTCGCGCTGCTTGCCCAGGTCCCCCGCCAGCTGTTGAGCGGTGTGCGTTACGGTCTCCGATGTCGCGTGCAGCTCCTCGGCCGAGGCCGCGAGCTCCTCCGCGAACGCCGCTACCTCATCCGCTTCCCGCTGCACGGTGGAGATCGTGCCCCCGATCTCCTCGATCATCTTGTTGAAGCTCTTCTCCAGGAACCCGAGCTCGTCGGACTCCTGCGCCGCGGCGCGCACGGCGAGCAGGCCGCGCTCGGCTTCTCCCATGACGCTGCGTGTGCGGCGGATGCGCTGGATCAACGTGGCCGGGATCTCCTTCAGCGTCATGGCCACGACCATCAACGTGACGGTCTCGAGCACGGGCCCCGTGGCCAGCGCGGGATCGCCGCCGTACAGCGCATAGTGGGTCTGGACGGCGGCGAGGTACGCCAGCGCCGCGGTGAGGACGAGGAAGTTGCCGACGGTGTGCCCCTGGTCGAACGCGTAGGGCAGCACGGAGATGAGGAAGGCGACCACGAAGCCACCGTGCCCGAACCAGACGATCAGCACGGCGACGAGCGCGACGTCGAGCAGGGCGAGCGCGTAAATCAGCCACCAGCGGTACCAGCCGCGCTCGTTGATCATCCCGAGCAAGGCGTTGAGGATCAGGCCGCCGCCCGCCACCAGGACCATCGTGCCGGGCCGGGTCCGTACCGCTCCGACCGCCCATCCGATCAAGCCGAGGACCAGTCCGGTGCCCACGAGCCACCAGCGGCGGCGCAGGCTGCGCGCGATGGTCTCCAAATCCTTGAGGCGCTGCTCGAGACCCGTGGCGTCGTCCTTCCAGCCGCGAATCCTCGACGCCAGTGACGACCGGTCGGCCGCGCCGGCCTGGACGGTCACCTGGTCAGCTCCCTGCCGCATGAGCGCGCACCTCGATCAGCATCATACACCCGGCCCCGCCTCGCACAAGGCGCCGGGAGCCCGTGTCTCGGGACGAGTCAGTGTGCGCCGTTATAAGCCAGGAGCGGGGCGGGTCGCACGCGATTCCAGGCTCGCCGGCGGCGCACGCGTCTGGGCATGAGTAATGCGCGACTCCCGACCGCAGCGTCGGTTTCATTTTGCCCTGGAGGTACGATGCGAAATCATCTGACCACATTCTGTGTGATCGCGACCACCCTCGGGGTCGCCGCATGCACCGAGGGGACCGGTTCCCGCGGCATCGCCCCGGTCAGCCTCGCGCTGTCGAGCGGCGCGAGCACTACGGCTGCGGCCGCGCCCCAAGCCGCCGCGACCGAGACCTTCACCGACGGCACCAACACGCTTGTGATCTCGAGCGTCCAAGTCGTACTGCGGAAGGTGGTGCTCAAGCGGGCAGAGGCGGCGCCGCCAGCCGGTTGTGCCATGAGCACGTCCGGTATCACGGCGTCCGACGACGGAGCCTGCGACGATCACAACGACCAGGGCGATGAGCTAGAGGCGGGGCCAGCCCTGGTGGATCTGCCGCTCGGCGGCATCGAGCGAACATTCACGGCGGACGTCCCCGCCGGAACCTTCGACGCGCTCGAGTTCCAGATTCACAAACCGAGCAGCGACGGTGATGCCGCCGACCAGGACTTCCTCAAGGCGCATCCCGATTTCGCCGGGATCAGCATTCGCGTGAAAGGCACGTTCAACGGCGCCGATTTCACCTACACGAGCGATCTCAGCGTCGGCGAGGAGTTGAGGTTCGATCCGCCCGTGGTGGTCACAGCCGGGACGCCGGCCTCGGTGACGATCAAGCTCGACCTGGACGGCTGGTTCCGGAGCGGCGGCACGCTGGTCGATCCTGCGACCGCGGCCAAGGGCGCCGAGAACGAGAACCTGGTGCGTGTCAATATCATCCGGTCGTTCCACGCCTTCCAGGACAACGATGAGGACGGGATGGACGACGGGCACGAAGGCGAGGACGGCGGACACTGACCCGCTTCTGCGCTCCGCCTTCTTTATCTTGGTCCCGCTACTTGATGAGGGCAGCGATCTCCGCCGCAGCCGGTCCCGCGCCGAGTCCCCGATACAACGCGACCGCGCGCTCGCGGGCGGCGCGCGCTCCGCTGGCGTCGCCGAGCGCCTCCAGGGCGGCACCCAGATCTCGTTCGATCTCGGCCAGCGTGTGGGCGCTTCCCTGCCCCCGCGCCAGCTCGGCTGCCCGGCGCAGCCGCGCCGCCGCCCCGGAGCCATCGCCCCGCGCCCGTGCCACGCCGGCCTCGAGCCGCCACACCTCCGCCAACCCGACCGGATGTTGCAGCCGCTCGTAGCTCGCCCCGGCCCGCGCCAACTCCGCCGCGGCCAGCTCCACGTCCCCCTGGACCAGGTGTAGGTCGGCACGTCCGGCGAGCGCGAGGGCCGAGAGGGCCTCGTTCCCCAGCTGCTCCGCCAGCCGCACCGCTTCCTCGGCCGCGGCGAGCGCGCCGCGGTAATCGCCCAGCGCACGTCGGCTGATGCCGATGTTGTGCTGTGTCTCGGCCATGCCGCGGGCCAGCCCTGCCTGCTGGTACGCGGCGAGGGCGAGTTGGTAGCTGGCGAGCGCCTCGCGCCATTCGCCGCGCAGATTCGCGATGATGCCAAGGTTATTGAAACATCGAGCCTGTGCCGCAGGGTCGTCCAATGTCCGCGCGACATCGAGCGCCGCCGCGAAATGCGCCTCGGCAGCATCCACCTCCCCGCCCTGCAACGCGATGGCGCCTTGATAGTTCCGCGCCCGCAGCTCGGCGTGACGTTCCCCCCGCCCGCGCGCGACGGCGAGGGCGGCTGCCGCCCAGCGGCCCGCCTCGCGATGGGCCCCCAGTCGCCCGTGTGCCTCGGCCGCGAGCAGGGCGAACGGCGTCCGGCTGGCGATCACCTCGGGCGGGAGCCGCTCGAGCCGCTCCAACACCTCCCGGTGTCGCCCCTCCTCGGCCAGAGCCCGCAGTTCGGCGAGCAACGTCACTTCGTCGGCAAGGGAGGTCAACACGACGCGTCCCTCATTCCCTACCAGGCGATGGCGTACTGAGAGAACCGCAACACATCGGCGTCGAACTGCTCGAGCTCGACCGACTTCACCGCCGCCATCTGGAACCAGAGAGAGTCGGGCGGCTCGCGCCGCCACAACGACAACAATCCCTCGATGTTGGCGTCGCTCGAGTCGACGCTGCCGTCTCCGTTGAAATCCGGATCGGCGTAGTGGTACTCCACTCTCAGGCGCGCGGGATCGCTCGGATTGAACTGGAGGCCCGACGGCTGAAAGTCGAACAAGAACCGTTTCGGGTCGACCACGGTGACCGTGATCCGGATCGAGTCCCCGGCTGCGAAGGCGGTCCCATCGGGCTTGCGATACAGCCCGTCCGCGGGCACGTCGAAACGGAGGAACTCCGCCCCGGAGTCGGTCGGTGCGTACCCCTGGTAAACGAGGCGCACCCGGCGGCCCTCCCCCATTTTGGCCCAGAAGGAGCCAGTGGCGGAGAGCAGCGGCTTGTAGGTCGAGTCCTGAAGCACGACGTTGAGCGTCGCGCGCGCTGGGGTGTTGCCGGGGCCGCTCGAATTGCTGCACGCCGCCATCGCCAGCGTCACGAACGCGAGAAGCAGCCGTCGCATGTGGATCCTTCCAGGCTCGGGGTAAGGCCCAACGAGGCAAGGGCCGGGCCCACCGTAAGTCACTATTCCGTAACGGGATGCACCCCCACCACCTGGCCCACGTCGAGGCACGTGGCTCAATTCGGGTCACCCGCTTCGTCACCTGCGTCCGGCTGCCCCTCGAGCAGGCGCTGCAAGCGCGAGCGGGAGATGCCCAGCCGTCGCGCGGCTTCGGAGCGGTTGCCCCCGGCCGCGTCGAGCATGGCGTGAGCGGCGGCCCGTTGGATCTGTGCGAGGGGCGCCGGGAAGGGTAGCGGTCCGGCGCCCGGAGGCGAAGACGGACGGCGTGTGAGCTCGGCGAGCGCGACCGTTCCGGGCGACGACAGCAGCACGGCGCGCTCGATCGCGTTTCGCAGCTCCCGGATGTTCCCCGGCCACGCGTGGGCGAGCAGAGCGCGCCGTACCTCGGGAGTGAGGCTCAGCTGTGGCAGCTTGTACTGCGCGCCGAACTTTCTGAGAAAAAAGTCCGCGAGCAAGATCACGTCGTCCCCGCGCTGGCGCAGCGGCGGCAGCTCGAGCGTAATGACGTTCAGGCGGTAGAACAGGTCCTCCCGGAAGCGGCCCGCGTGGACCGCGGCCAGAAGGTCCGTGTTCGTTGCCGCAACGATGCGCACGTCCATGGTGCGGGTCGCCGTGGCGCCGAGCCGCCGCACGCTCTTCTGGTCGAGGGCACGAAGCAGCTTGCCTTGGAGCTCGGGCGCGAGGTGGTCGACCTCGTCGAGGAACATGGTTCCGCCGTGTGCCACCTCGAACAGGCCGGGTTTGGCGGTCTTCGCGTCCGTGAACGCGCCGCGCTCGTGTCCGAACAGCTCGCTCTCGAGCAGCGGCGCGGGGAGCGCCGCGCAGTTGAGCTCGACGAAAGGGGCAGCCGCACGGGGCCCGCCGTAATGGAGCGCGCGGGCCAAGAGCTCCTTGCCGGTGCCGGTCTCACCCGTGATCAGAATGGTGGCGTCGCCGTGGGGCACCACGCGCGCCGCGCGCTCGAGCACCGCCTTGAGGGCCGGGCTCTCGCCCACGATATCGCGGAACGCGTGCGCCTGCGCTTCGAGCTGCGCCAGTGCCGCGCGGCCGAGTGTGGCACGGCAACGTTGCACGGCCGCGGTGAGAGCGTCGCGCAGCCCGTCGCGGTCCTCGGGGAGCGCGAAATAGTCGGCCGCCCCCGCGCCCACGATTTGCGCCGCCAAGCGGTGCGACGCCGCCGAGCCGACGGCGATGACCGGGACGCCCCCGGGAACCGCCAGCCGGGGGAGCAGCGTCGCGACGTCGGCTTCCTGCCCGCCCGCGGCCACGAGCACCACACCGGCGCCCGCAGGGGGAGGCCCGGGTTCGGCAGCCGTCCACTCCACGAGTGGTACGCCGAGGTCGCGCGCCAGGGCGGGCCAGAAGTCACTGAACGAGTCGCTGAGCCGGACGACGAGCAGCGTCACGGCCCCGGACGCGGTCATCGCAGACCCAGGTCCGTCGCAGTGACGAGCGCTTCCACAGCATGGCCGGCCCGCTCGAGCGTCGCCCGGCCGCCTTCCTCGCGGTCCACGACGGCGAGCACGCCGAGCACGCGACCCCCGGCCGCCGCCACGGCGCTGATCGCGTCCGCCGCCGACTGACCGGTGGTGATTACGTCCTCCACGACGACGACCGCGGCTCCCGACACGAAGCACCCCTCGATGCGCTGGCCGGTCCCGTGCGCTTTCGCTTCCTTTCGCACGGTGAACGCGTCGATGGGTCGGCCCCGCGCGTGGGCGGCGGCGGCGATGGCGTAGGCCACCGGATCGGCGCCGAGGGTGAGGCCGCCGACCAGGTCGGGGGCCCAGCCGCGGGCGGTCAGGCGCTCGAGCCCCAAGGCGCCGATGAGGGCGAGGCCTGCTCCCGACATGGTGGTGCGCCGGGCATCGATGTAGAAGCTGGAGCGGCGCCCGGAGGCGAGCGTGAAGTCACCGTGAGCCACCGACCGCTCCCGCAAGAGGTCGCGGAGGCGTCGCTGGAGCTCACCGGTCGGTCTCATGCCGAAGTTAGTAGTAGCATATACTACTACTATTCACGGCGCCGGACCACGCGTTTGAGCGCGTCGAACAAGCCGCCTTTGGGTGCCGATCCCGCCGACCCGCCTGCGATCGCCGCGCTTACCTCGTCGGCGAACGCCGCCACGGTGGGCTGCCGCCGGGCGGGATCGCGCTCCAGGCCGCGCATCACCGCGGCCTCGAGGGCCGGTGCGAAGCGCAGACCTGGCGCCGCCTGGTTCAATGGGATCGGGGGCTGTGTGAGCAGTTGCTGGAACAGCTCGCGTGGCGTGCGCCCCGCGTGGGGGTGCTGGCCGGTGAGCAGCCAGTACGTGATCGTCGCCAGGCTGTAGATGTCGGCGCGCCCGTCCACCAACTCGCCCGACAAGGCTTCCGGCGCGACGTACTTGAGTGTGCCGACGAAGAACCCCGTGCGTGTGAGCCGCTCCTCGGGTGGCAGCTCAGCGTCCCGGGCGATGCCGAAGTCGAGCAGCTTCACGGCCTGCCGCGTGGCATCGTACACGATGTTCTCCGGCTTCAAGTCCCGATGGATGATCCCCGCCTGGTGCGCCGCCATCAGCGCCGCGGCCAGTTGCCGCACCACGCTCGCGACCAGGGGCGGAGCGAGCGGACCGGCGCGGTGTACGTACTCCGCCAGCGACTTGCCGTCGGCCCACTCGAGGGCGAGGTAGTAGAGGCCGTCCGCTTCCCCGTAGTCGTAGGTGCGGACTACGCCGGGGTGCTGCACGCGCGAGCCGTACCCCGCCTCCCGCAGGAAGCGTTTGACTACGGTGGGGTCGCTCGCGAGCCGCGACCGCAATACCTTGAACGCACAGGCACCGCGCTCGGGGTGCTCTGCGCGGTACACTTCGGCGGTGCCTCCCTCGCCGACGCGCTCGAGGAGGCGGTAGCCGGCGATGGTCCGACCGGCCAGGTTCTCGCTGGGCATGGGAACGCGCGAAACTAACGCCCGGATTTGAGGTTGAGCAAGTGAGACCAGCGGTGGTGGCATTCTTCCTGTGCGGCGCAGCGGCGTGCAGTTCCGCGCCGCGGCCGGGGACCGGCGCCCGCCCCGATCCCGGCGCGACCGGTCCGACATTGTTCGACGCAGGCACCGTATACGGATCCATGGGACTCCTGGTCGGCGGCCCCACGCTCCCGTTCGTCGCCACCCTGCGGTACTTCGCCGATGCCGCCCCCGACTCGACGCTGGCCATGTTCGCCCTGTCGCTCGCCAACCACGCGCTCACGTTTCAGCGCGACGGCAGTGGCTTCGCGGCCCAATACCATGTGGACGTGGCGTTCCGGGGGGACAGCGGCGCCACCCGTCAGTTCGCGACCGACGAGACGGTGCGCGTGCGCACGCTGCAGGAGACGGTCCGGGCCGATGAAAGCGTGATCTACCAGCAGTTCATCGCCGTGCGCCCGGGCATCTACCACATCGACGTCACGGTCCGTGACCGCAACGCACCGACGGTGGCGCACGGCCAGCGCGCCGACACGGTGCCTCGCCTGGCAGGGCAGGGGATGACCGAGCCGCTGGCCGTGTATCAGGGTCCTGGGCGGACCCGGCTCGCCGACGTGCCCAAGCTGCTGGCGAATCCGCGCGGTGCGGTCTCCTACGGCGCCGACTCGCTCCGCTTTTACGTCGAGGCGTACGGCCTGCCGCGCGGCGCGCGCCTCGCCGCGCACGCCCTGGATCAGGCGGGGCACGAGGTCTGGCACGATACCGTGGCGCTCAGCGGCACGGACTCCCTCGCCAGCGCGCTCGTGGTGTTGCGCTCGGGCGATCTACCCGTCGGTCAGGGGCGGTTCGAGGTGAGCACGGTCGGGGCGGCTGCGGCGGAGCGTGCAGCGGCGCGCTCCATGCCCTTGCTCGTCAGCTTCTCCGACCAGTGGGCTATCACGAACTACGACCAGATGATCAGCCTGCTGCGCTACTTCGAGCGACAGGACTGGGTGGACAAATTGCGCAAGGCCACGCCCGAGGAGCGCCCCGCGCTGTGGCGCGAGTTCTATAAGGCGACCGACCCGGAGGGCGCGACGCCGGAGAACGAGGCGCTGGAGGGGTATTTCCGCCGGATCCAGTTCGCCAACCAGCGGTTCCGCGAGTCGGGCGACCCGGGCTGGCTCACCGACCGCGGCGAGGTGTACGTGACGCTGGGTGAGCCGGACGACGTGTTCGACTTCAGCTCGGACGTCTCGCGTGCCGGCGTGCGCGGCATCCGCTGGACCTACAACTCGCTGCGCCTGACGCTCTTCTTCCAGGATCAGAACGGCTTTGGCCGCTTCCGCCTGACACCCCTGTCGCGGGCCGAATTCCAGCGCGCCGCGGTGCAGGTGCGTCGCCGCCAGTGAGGCGGGCGGGGGTCCTCGTCCGGTGCGGCGCGGCCGCGGCCCTGCTGTCGGTGCCCCTCGCCGCGGTGGCGCAGACCACTCCTGACCTCGCTGCCCAACGCGCCGAGTCGCTGCGGCTCTCCGGCCGTCCGTGGCACGCCGCGGAGACGCTGCTCGCCGCGGCGGCGCGTGAGCCGCGCCTCAACGCCACCTTCATCGTCGAAGGAGCCAAAGCCGAGCTGCGCGCACGCCGCTACGACCGCGCGCGCAGCCTGTTGGTGGGACAGCCCTGGCTCGAGGACTACGCCGACGGCGAGGCGCTCGCCGTGCTCGCCGAGGCGGAAGCGCGGCTCGGGCTCGCCACGGCGGCCGGGCACTACGCGGCGGCGCGTGCGCGCGTCGCTGGCGTGCGGGCGGCGTTGCTCGCCGTCCGCGAAGGGCTGGCGTGGGAGGCGGTGGGGGAGCGTGACTCGGCGGCGGCCGCGTACGCCGCCGCCCGCGCGGCGGGCCTGTCGTCGATCGATCCCTGGCTGCGGGTGCGGCAGGCGCGGGTCACGCGCGACACGGCGGTCGCCTTCCGGCTGCTGGCGGACCTGCCGCCACCCGTGGCCCGGGAGGCGGGCGCCGCGCGGGCCCAGGCCCTGCTCGCGGCGGGTGATTCCGTTGCCGCGCTCGAGGCCCTGGCCCAGGCCGGTCGGTCGCTCGACTTCGCGCGCCTGGCCCGGGCCCTCGGCGACTCGAGTCGCGCGCGCGACGCCCTGTATGCGCTCATGGCCCGCGCGCCCGAGACGGACGACGCCGCGGCCGCGGTCGGCATCGCGCTCGCCGGGCTGACGCCCCGCACGCCTCCCGAGTATGTCGCGCTCGCTCGCGCGATGAAACCGCACGGCGCGGCCTCCGACGCCCGGCTCGAGGTCGAGCGAGCGATCCGCCTGGGTGATTCGAGCGCCGCCACACTGGTGCTCGCGGGCGAGCTGCTCGCGGGCGCGGGTCGCTACCGCGACGCGGAGCGGGCCTATCGCGCCGCCGCCCGCGACTCCGCGCTCGGCGCGCTCGCGATCTATCGCCGCGCACGCATCCTCGCACGGCTCGGCGACACCGGCGCGCCCGAGGCGTTGTCCGGCTTCGCGCAGTCGTTTCCCGCCGATACGGCAGCGCCCACGGCCCTCTACGTGCTGGGCGACATGCTGGCCGACCGGGGCGAGTGGGCCGGCGCGGCGCGCTGGTTCGACGAGCTGATCGCGCGCTATCCAGCGGACCTGCGCGCCTCGCTGGCGCGGTTCCGCCTCGCCGCCCAGGCGTTGCGCGACGGCCTGGGGGACAGCGCCAGCGCGTTGTACCGAGCCGAGGTAGCGGCGGGGGCTCCGCAGCGCATGAGCGCGCGCTTCTGGCTCGGCAAGGTCGCGCTCCTGTCGGGGGACAGCACGGGGGCGCGCGCGTCGTGGCTCACGCTCGCGCGCGAGGATTCGATCGGCTATTACGGACTGCGGGCCCGGCGCGAGGTGAGCTTGCCGCCGCTCCGGTTCGCGGCGGCGCCGGCGCCCGCGCCCTCGGCGTCGATCGTCGCGGCGCTCGGCCGCGTCGACACGCTGCTGCTCGCTGGCCTCGACACGGCGGCCCAGGCCGAGGTGCGCACCATCCTCGCGCGGGCGCCGCAGCAGGACCTGGACGCGCTGCTCGCGTGGAGTGACGGGTTGGCGCGCCGCGGCTTCGGGCCGGCGGCCGTCCGGTTCGGCTGGCAGGCCGCGCTCAAAGCCCCGAACGACCCCCGCGTGCTGCGCGCCATCTTCCCGTGGCCGAACCGCCGGGCCGTCGAGGGTGAGGCGGCGGAGTTCGGCGTCGACCCGCTGCTGCTCGTCGCCATCGTGCGCCAGGAGAGCGTGTTCGATGCCGAGGCCCTTTCCCCCGCGGGCGCCCGGGGGCTCGCGCAGCTGCTCCCCGGCACGGCGGCGCTCACGGCGCGCGGGCTCGACGTGACGTTCTATCCGGAGTGGATCACCGTCCCCGACTTGAATCTCCACCTCGGCGCAGCGCACCTCCAGGAGCTGCTGCAACGCTTCCCCGGTCGCGTCGATGCGGCGGTGGCGGCTTACAACGCGGGCACCGCGCCCGTGATCCGCTGGCTCGCGCGCCCCGGTGCCGACGACCCCGACCAGTTCATCGAAGCGATTCCGTATCAGGAGACGCGGGGCTACGTGCGCTCGGTGCTGCGCAACCGGGAGCTGTATCGCGCGCTGTACGCCAGTCCAACCAATTGACGGCGCGAGACTTAGCGACCCGGTCTGAGCGGTCGCCGGGTTGCTTGACAACGTTTCCGTGGCGCGTCATTTCATACGGGCCCGACATCGGTGCCGGGCCGGGCGTCACAGCGCCCCAAGGGATTGGCTGACTCAGCAGGAGGCAGAACGAATGGCTAAGGGAAAGGTGAAGTGGTTCAATGATGCCAAGGGGTACGGCTTCATTGAACAGGAGGGCGGCGAGGACGTGTTCGTGCACTTCTCGGCCATCCAGATGGACGGCTTCAAGACGCTCGCTGAAGGGCAGGTGGTGGAGTTCGAGGTGAAGGCTGGCGACAAAGGGTTGCACGCGGCGAACGTGGTTCGCGCCTAGTCGGCCCCCACGCCATTCGGCGTCACCCCCCGCCCGCGCGCTCGTCGGGCGGGGTTTTTGATTCTCCGGAGCCTCCCGGCCGCGTTATTCTTCGCCCCATGCCGACGCTCTATCTGGTCGACGGTTACGCACTCATCTACCGCGCCTTCTTCGCGATGATCGCGCGCCCGCTGACCACGCGCCGCGGCGAGAACACCTCGGCGGCGTGGGGCGTCACCAACTTTCTGTTGCGCCTGCTCGAGCGGCGGCGTCCCGATTATCTCGCGTGGGTGCACGACGTCGGGCAGTCGTTCCGGCACCGGACCTACCCCGAGTACAAGGCGACGCGGGAGAAGCTCGGCGCCGAGCTGCAGCAGGACTTCGACCGCTCGGTCGAGCGCATCGCGCAGATCCTCGACGCCTTCCGCGTGAGCGTGGTGGGGGTCGACGGCTTCGAGGCGGACGACGTGATCGGCACGCTCGCGACCACCGGGAGCGGCCGCGGCCTGCAGGTCGTGATCGTGTCCGGCGACAAAGACTTCTACCAGCTCATCGCGCCGGGCATCGCGCTCCTCAATCCCGGACGCGGTGGTCCGGCCGCCGTCGAGGAGCATTGGGTGGACCAGACGAACGCCGGGGAGCGGCTGGGCGTCCCCCCCGAGCGCGTGGTCGATTACCTCGCCCTCGTGGGAGACACGTCGGATAACGTCCCGGGGGTGAAGGGTGTCGGCGAAAAGACCGCCCTGGAGCTCCTCAAGACGTTCGGCGATCTCGACGCGATCCTCGCCGGCGCCGCACGCATCTCCGGCAAACGGGCGCGCGAGGCGGTGCAGCAGCACGCGGAGCTCGCCCGCCTGTCGCGCGAGCTGGTGACGATCCGGCGCGACGTGCCGCTGCCGCTCGACCTCGAGGCACTGCGCGTGCGCCCTCCCGACGCCGCGCGGCTCACGGAGCTGTTCACGGAGCTCGAGTTTCGGACGCTCATCCCGAAGCTGGAAGTGCTCCGCGAGGTCGGGGCGGAGGCCGCCGCACCCTCCGCTCCGGCAGCCCAGCGGGCGCCCGCCGTCGCGGACGGTGCCGCGGCCCCCCCCGCGACGCTCACGGCCGCGCCCGCTGAGCCCACGATCGTAGACGATCCGGCGCAGCTCGCCGCGGTCGTGGCGGAATGCCGCCGCGCGTCGCGCGTCGCGCTCGCCACGGAGACCACGTCGCTCGATCCGCTGCGTGGCGATCTCGTGGGGATGTCGCTGGCGGTGTCGCCGGGACGCTCGTGGTACCTGCCGTTCGCACATGTCGCCCCCGACGGCGAGCTGGCCGGGGGAGCGGCGCCGCGTAATCTGCCGCCGCTCGCGAGCGCGGAGCTCGCGCTCCTGCGCGAGCTGCTGGCCGATCCGCGCGTGCCGAAAGCGGGGCACAACGTCAAGCACGACTGGCTGGTGCTGCGCCGGGCGGGCGTGGAGCTGGCGGGTGTCACCTTCGACTCGATGCTCGCGAGCTTCGTCCTCGATCCCGGGGGCCGCTCCCACGCCATCGACGACGTGGCCCGCGAGCGGCTGTCTCTCACGATGCGAACGTTCGCGGAGGTCGCGGGACGCGGCAGGTCGGAACGACCGTTCGCGGCGGTCCCAGTCGCGGACGCGGCGCGCTATTGCGCCACCGCCAGCGAGGTGGTGCTCCGGCTGCACGGCGCGCTCCGGCCCGAGCTCGAGGATCACCAACTGCTGCGCCTGCTCGAGACCATCGAGCTGCCTCTCATCGCCGTGCTCGTCGACATGGAGTGGCACGGCGTGCGCATCGACCTCGATCGGCTGAGCGAGATTTCCCGGACTTTTGCCGCCGAGCTCGCCGCCCTCGAGCGGACCATCTATCAGGCGGCGGGCACCGACTTCAACATCAACTCCACGCCTCAGCTGCGGCACGTGCTGTTCGAAAAGCACCAACTCCCGGTCCTCAAGAAGACGAAGACGGGTCCGTCGACCGACTACGAAGTGCTGGAGCAGCTCGCCGCCATGGGACACGAAGTGCCCCGCTTGCTCATCGAGTACCGCGAGCTGTCGAAGCTCAAGTCGACGTACGTGGACGCCCTCCCGGGGTTCATCAACCCGGCCACCGGGCGCATCCACACGAGCTTCAACCAGGCTGGAGCGGCGACGGGTCGGTTATCATCCTCCGATCCAAACCTCCAGAACATTCCGGTCCGCACGCCGCGCGGGGAAGCCATCCGCCGGACCTTCGTCGCCGCGCCCGGAGCGGTGCTGCTGACGGCCGATTACTCGCAGATCGAACTGCGTCTGCTGGCGCATCTCTCGGGCGATCCCGCGTTCGTCCAGGCCTTCACGCAGGGCGGGGACATCCACCGCCAGACCGCGGCCGTCATTTTCAACGTTGCCCAGGACAAGGTGACGTCCGAGATGCGAGCTCGGGCCAAGACGATAAATTTTGCGACCATTTACGGGCAAGGCGCGTTCGCGCTCTCGCGTCAACTCGGCATCACCCAGGATGAAGCGAAGCAGTTCATCGAGCAGTACTTCACGCGGTTCTCCGGCGTCCGCGCGTGGCTCGATCGTACCGTCGCTGAGGCTCGTGCGAAGGGGTATGTCGAGACACTGTTTGGAAGGCGGCGCTACATCCCGGAGCTCAAGGATCGCAACTACAACATCCGCGCGTTCGGCGAGCGCACGGCGACCAATTCTCCGCTGCAGGGGTCGGCGGCGGACCTGATCAAGATCGCGATGGTGGGCATCGCGGCCGCCCTCAAGGAGGGTGGTCTTGCGTCCCGCATGATCCTGCAAGTGCATGATGAGCTTGTACTTGAGGCGCCGGCCGGGGAGGCGTCAATCGCCACGGAGCTGGTAAAACGCCATATGGAGCGGGCTGCCGAGCTGCACGTGCCCCTCGTCGTAACTATCGGCGTCGGAACGAATTGGGTCGATGCCAAGGGATAAGCATGGCTCTTGCAGGAACGGCCGTCTGGGCACTATTCTGGGGCACCGGGTGGTGGTTAACCGCTCGGCGCCCCTTCGCGCCCGGAGGGTACGCAGGTGATGTCTCGACGCGGCTTTACCCTGATCGAACTGCTCATCGTGGTGGTGATCATCGGGCTCTTGGCGGCCATTGCCATCCCGAAGTTCTCCAACACGAAAGAGAAGGCGTACGTCGCCGCCATGAAGTCCGACCTCCGCAACCTGGCGACAGCGGAAGAGGCGTTTTTCTACGACAGCGCGAAGTACACGACGAGCTTTGCTCTGATGGGCAACTTCCTCTCATCGGCGGGCGTCGTGCTGGTGATAAACGAGGCCTCGCCGGCGGGGTGGTCCGCCACCACGACCAGCCTCTACGCGCCAGGACGGCAATGCGCTCTGTTTTCAGGAGGCGCGACCCCGGTGGCGCCGGCGACGTCGGAGGGCCGCATCACCTGCCAGTAGCACCACCACCCTATCGGGAGTTCACACGCCGCCGCGAGGGGATGTGCTTCGCCCTTGACGGCGGCGTGTGGCTTCACCGCCACACCATGCGGGGCGAGCGGATGGTCCATCTCGTGAGCGCCGACAAGGAGCGGTTGCTCGGGCTCGGTCGCGAGCTGGGGCTGCGGCCGGAGTGGCTGCAGTACAAGCCGCTCAAAGACCCGAGGACGGGGATCAGGGTACCCGCGTGGCATTGGGACGTGTGGGGGGAAAGACTGCGACGGCTCGTCTAGCCGTCCGCCGGCCGCTCGAGCTTCGGCGCGCGGACGCCGGGCCACCAATTCCAGCGTCCCGCGATGTGCATGATCGCCGGGACCAGCACCATGCGGATCAGGGTGGCGTCGAGCAGCACGGCGGCCGCCAGGCCGAAGCCGATCAGCTGCACGGCGAGCACCCGGGTGAACGCGAACGTCCCGAACACCAGGATCATGATCAGGGCCGCGCTCGTGATGGTGGAGGCGGTGGCGGACAGGCCTTCCATGGTGGCGTGGTCGTTGCGCCCGGTCTTGTCGAACACCTCTTTCACGCGCGTGAGCAGGAACACCTCGTAGTCCATCGACAGACCGAACACGATGGCGAACACCAGCACCGGGACGACCGCCCAGATCGCCTCGGTGGGCCCCTCCAGTCCGAAGAAGCGTCCGCCGTAGCCGTGCTGAAACACCAACACCGTGAGCCCAAAGGCGCCGCCGACCGAGAGCAGGTTCAAGAGGACGGCTTTCACGGGGACGAGCAGCGAGCGGAACGCCCAGAACAGCATGAAGGCGGTGATGCCGAGGACCAGGCCCACGGTCTTTGGGAACTGTCGCATCAGCTGGTGCTGCGTGTCGACGTTGGACGCGGCGAAGCCCGCGACCAGGATCTCCGCTCCGGCGAGCCCCCGGATGCTGTGCCCCACGATGCCCCGGACGCGCCGCACCACGTCCATCAGCCCCGTGAGTGAGACCGTGTCGGCTGGGATCACGTCCAGCAGGGTGACGCGATTGTCGGCGCTCAGGTACGCGTCGAAGAACTTCGGGTTCTTGGCCCGCACCTGGTCGGGATCGCTGTAGTAGATGGCGAGCTGCAACGTCGACATCGCGGCCTTGACGCTCGCCACGCCGCGTACTTCGCGCACGCGTGGATCCTTGCGGATCGAGTCGGTGAGGGCCTTGAGCCCGGGCAGACGGCGCGCGGAGAGGGCGGATTCGCCCTCAGGCAGTTGCACCACGACGCGCACCGGCTGAATCACGCCGCTCGCGCCCATCTCGCGGAGGGCCTCGAGCCCCCGGGCCGACTCCGACTCGGGAGGGAACCAGTTGGTGGCGGGGAGGCCCAGTCGGATCTGCGTGAGTGGAAAGGTGAGCAGCGCGATCGCCATGCCGCCCACGGCGACCGCGCGCCACGGACGGTGCCCCAGCCAGCGCGCCCAGCGCTCCCACCCCGTGGGCGCATGAAACCGCGCGAGCGGGCGCGCCAGCCACCGCGGGCGGTCGATCCCGCGTCCCAGCATGGCGAGCGCCGCCGGCAGGAATGTGGTCGCGAGCAGGACTGCCATGGCGACGACGAGCAGGCCCCCGATGCCCACCGACCGAGTGTCGGAGAGCGGCGTGGCCACGAGCGCCGCGAACCCGACGACCACCGTGAGACCGGACGTCACCACCGCCGAGCCGGCGGTTTCGACCGTCCGGATGGCGGCGTCGACCGGCGACAGCCCGCGGTTCAGCTCCTCGCGAAACCGCGTGACGATGAGCAGCGAGTAGTCGATCCCGACGCCCAGCCCGACCATGGTGGTGATGTTCAACACGAACACCGACATGGCGGTGTAGCGGGCGGCGATGGTGACGAGTCCCAGGGCGATCGTGATCGCCAGGACGCCCACGATAACCGGCAGCGCGGCCGCCACGAGCGCCCCGAACGCGATGATCAATACCAGGAGCGTGAGCGGCAGCGCGCGCTGCTCGCCCCGTTCCGTGTCTTCAGTGCTGACGGTGCGCACGTCGTGATCCAGGGCGGGGAACCCCGTCACCATTACGGCGAAGTCCTCGGCGCCGGGCACGCGTGCCAGCGCGTCGCTGATCGTGGCGCGCAGGTCGGGGACATAGCTGCTGCTCAGGTCGCGACTCGACTGCGGGGTGAGCGCCGCGATCAGGAACGTGGTGCGTCGGTCCTGGCTCACGAAGCTCGACTCGCCGATGGAGCGGACGGAGATCACCTGGCTCACGTAGCTGCGGCGCTCGACCGCTGCCGTGAGAGTGTCGAGCACCGCCTCGAACCGCGGGTTCGTCCAGCGGACGGGACCGTGCACGACGATCCCGACATAGTCGGCGAACGGTGTCCGAAACGCCTGCTTGAGCAGCTCGGTGGCGCGGCTCGCCTCGGTCGCCTCGCTTGTGCCACCGCGCAGGGCGAGGACCTGCTGGACACGGCACGCCCGCGGCGCGAACAGCACAAACAGAGCCGCCCACGCCGCGAGCACCCATCCGCGCCGGCGGATGATGGGCGCCGCGGGTAACGTGATCACTTACCGGCCAAGCATAAGCAGGCCACAATCATAGAGACGCCGTCCAGGCAAAGCTAGCGGCGCGACACCGGCCGCTCGCATATTGCGCGGATGATCGTCGAGCGTCGCATGTCCATTCTCGTCTCCGCCGTGGTGGCGTTCGTGTTGCTGACCGCGCTCTGGAATGCCTTCGTGCGGCCGGCCCATCCCGTGCGTGCCGGTCCCGCGTCCGCCGCTCCCGTGACCGTCGATAGCATCAGGGCGCCGGATAGCGGGGCCCGCGCGACCTCGCCCGCCCCCGCCCCCGCCCCCGCCCCCGCTCCCACCTCCGCCCCCGCGGCCGCACCCCCGCCCCCGCTCGCCACGGGAAGCGGCGCCGCGGGGCCGAGCTACATGGTGCTGCTCGCACGCTCCGAGATTCGTCGTCGCATCCGGGCCAGCGCCGGCCTCACGTACTTGAACGACGTCGTGGCCGCCAGCTCGGACTCGGGGTTGCATCGGTGGGACAACCGTATGGCGCGCCCGGTGCGAGTGTCTCTGACCGCGGCTACGGTCGCGAACTTCCAGCCCGCGTTCCTCGATGCGGTCCGCAGCGCCTTCCAGGCCTGGGAGCAGGCGGGCGTGCCCGTCCGCTTCGCGCTCGACGCCGACTCGGCTTCCGCCGAGGTGCGGTTTCTGTGGCGCATCCAATTCGAAGGTGAGCGGACCGGGCAGACCGACCTCGAATGGGACGCGGACGGACGCCTGACGAGCGGCGTCGTCACGCTCGCCACCTTCGATCCCAAAGGCCAGCCACTCACCCCGGACGACCTGCGGGTGATGGCGATGCACGAGATCGGACACCTGATCGGTCTCGATCATTCCCACGACCCCGGCGACCTCATGTACGCCGCGCCCAAGGTGCGGGAGCTGTCGCCGCGCGACATCGCCACGGCGCTGCTCCTGTACCAGCTGGCGCCCGGTACGCTGCGCGCCGGCGGCTGACCCCGCGCTCATGAGGCTATATTGATGAAAGGAGGGCAGGGGGCAGGTCTATGACGCAGCGCGGCATCGTCTCGTTGCTCACCCACGCAGCGCCCGACGGAGGGGCCGCCACCCTCTCCCAGGCCCTGGACGCCAGGGTGCGCGAGGGCGAGCTCGTCGAGCGGCTGCCGGAGGGCGCGGTGCGCTGCTTCGCCTGCGGGCATCGCTGTCTCGTCAAACCGGGCCGGCGCGGCATCTGCAAGGTACGCTTCAACAAGGACGGAACCCTGTACGCGCCCACCGGATACGTGGCGGCGCTGCAGTGCGATCCCACCGAGAAGAAGCCCTTCTTCCACGCCCTCCCTGGCTCGGACACGCTCACGTTCGGGATGCTGGGGTGCGACTTTCACTGCGGCTACTGCCAGAACTGGCTCACCAGCCAGGCGCTGCGCGACGCCGCCGCGGGAGTGCTCCCGACGGACGTGACACCCGACGGCCTGGTGCGGCTGGCGCTGCGCCACGGGGCCCGCCTGGTCGGCTCGTCATACAACGAGCCCCTCATCACCGCCGAATGGGCCGTGGACGTGTTCCGAGTAGCCCAAGCCAGTGGTCTCAAGACGGCGTTCATCTCGAACGGCAACGCCACCCCCGAGGTGCTCGACTACATCCGTCCTTGGACCGACTGTTACAAGATCGACTTCAAGGCGATGGACGATCGGCGCTACCGCGAGCTCGGCGGGGTGCTCCAGCACGTGCTGGACGCGATCCGAATGGTGTACGAGCGCGGCTTCTGGCTCGAGCTGGTGACGCTCGTCGTGCCCGGCTTCAACGACGACGGCGCGCAGCTCAGGCGCGCCGCCGACTACATCGCTTCGGTGAGCCCCGAGATCCCCTGGCACGTCACCGCGTTCCACAAGGACTACCGTATGACCGACCCGGACAACACCACGCCAGAGATGCTCGTCCGGGCGTGCGAGATCGGGGCGGAGGCGGGCCTCAAGTTCGTGTACGCCGGGAACGTCCCGGGCAGGGTGGGCCGCTGGGAGAACACGTGGTGTCCCGATTGCGGCGATCTGCTCGTCGAGCGCACCGGGTACGTGATCACGCGGCAGCGGATCGGCGCTGACGGCCGCTGCCCCGCCTGCGGGCGCCGGATTCCGGGAGTCTGGTGCTAGGACTGGTCCTCTTGTTACAAGCGGCGTCGGCGGCAACCCCCGGGCATGGCCCCGTGGGTGGCGCGCCTGTGCGGGCTGCGTTCGACGCTGCGACCTTCGATCCCCTGGTGCAGGACGGCATCCGACAGGGGGCCTACGCCGGCGCCGCGCTGGTCGTGGGGAGGCGCGACACGGTGCTGTTCGCCAAGGGGTACGGGCATCTCACCTGGTCGGCGGCGAGTCGTGCCGTCGATCCCGAGAGTACGCTGTACGACCTGGCGTCGCTCACCAAGGTGATCGCGACCACCCCGGCCCTGATGCTCCTCGTGGAGCGCGGGCGCGTGCGGCTCGATGCGCCGGTCGCGACTTATCTCCCGGAGCTGCAGGGGACCCCGACGGCGGCCGTCACCGTGCGCCAGCTGCTCACCCACACCTCCGGCCTGCGGGCGGACATCCCGGACGCCCAGCTCAAGGCGCTCCGTGACAGCGCGGCCGTGATGCGACGGGTTCTCTCCGAAGCACCTCGGGTCGCGCCCGGCACGCGCGTCATCTACAGTGACTTGAACGCGATTTTGCTGGGGGCCCTGGTGCAGCGCGTGACGGGAGGGCCACTGGACGGCTTCGTCGCGCGCGAGCTGTTCGCGCCGCTGGGCCTCCGCGCCACGATGTTCCGCCCGCCGGTCCGGCTGCGGCCCTGGATCGCCCCGACCGGTGTGTGGCGCGGGCATCCGGTGTCGGGCGTGGTGAACGACGGCAGCGCGTTCAGACTGCGTGGCGTTTCGGGCAATGCGGGCCTGTTCGCCCCCGCGATGGACGTGGCGCGCTTCGCCCAGTTCATGCTGCGCGAGGGCGCCCTGCCGGACGGGCGGCGGCTGCTCAAGCAGGAAACCGTCCGGCTGTTCACCACGAAAGCCGCCGACTTCGGGCACGGCAGCGAGGCGCGGGCCCTCGGGTGGCAGGCGCTCCCCACCGGGGAGAGCGTCTCGAGCGCGGGAGCCCGGTTCGGACCACGCAGCTATGGGCATACCGGGTGGACGGGCACATCCCTGTGGATCGATCCGGACCGCGACCTGTTCGTCGTCCTGCTCACCAACCGTGCCTATGCGCCGCGCGCCCGCCGCCCGTTCACCATTCTCAAGGGAGTACGTGGGCACGTCGCCGACGCCGCCGCGCGAGCCTCAGATGCACCCTGACCGGGCCACCCTGATTTACGATGGCGACTGCGGCTTCTGCCAGCAGGCGGTCGACCTGGTGCGGCGCTGGGACCGGGAACAGCGCGTCGCGCTGGTCAAGTTTCAGGATCAGGCCCGCGTGGCGGCGTTCGGGATTCCGCTTCCCGCGCTGGCGGCGGCGATGCACCTCGTGCTCCCTCCCCCCGACGGCCGGGTGTTCGCCGGCGCGGACGCGGCGCCGGAGCTGCTCAAGCTGCTGCCGCACGGTCGCTGGCTGGCGTGGCCGTTCCGGTTGCCGGGCGTGCTGCCGATCGCCCGGCGGCTGTACGCCGGGATCGCGCGCCGCCGCCGCTGCCTGGTGCGCGGCTACCCGGCCCGCTAGGTTCGGCAAGAGGAGATGGAAGGAGCAGAGCAATGACGGTGCGGGCGGAACTCACGGAAGAGGTGGTGCGGCAGGCGCTTCGCCAGGTGAAGGATCCCGAGCTCGACATGAACATCATCGACCTCGGCCTGGTGTACGACGTCGAGGTCGCCGGCGGCGATGTGCGCGTCAACATGACCCTCACCTCCCCCGGCTGCCCCGCCGGTCCGATGATCACGAACGACGCCTACCGCGTGCTCCGTGGACTCGAGGGCGTCACGGACGTGGACATCGAGATCGTGTGGGAGCCGTACTGGACGCCCGAGCGGATGGATCCCAAAGTGCGGGCGCTGATGGGCCTCTAGGCGAGCGCCGCCAGCAGTGCGTCTCCCAACGCGTCGATCTGCCAGCGCCGGAGCTCCCCGATTCGGGCGAGCCCGGCGCGGTCGTTTGGGACGGGCTGGGCGCGTGCGACGGCCTCGAGGGTCGAGCGGCCGCACAGCACGCCCGGCTCGAGGCCGATCTCCTGGGCAACGCGATTGCGGGCGCCCTTGAGACGCTCGACGCGCGCCTCGACGCTCGCGTCGCGCGGCGGTCGGGGGGGGCGCTCCACGCGCGGCAGATCCGCGTCGTCGAACGCGAGCGCCCGGCGCACGCCGTCGAGCAGCGCGGCGCCATGGCGCGCCGCGAGCGCGGCGGGGACCTGGCCGAGGCCCTGCAGCTCGGCGATGGAGCCCGGCAGGGCGCGGGCCACCGCGACGAGCGCGTCGTTCCCGATGACGCGAAACGTCGCCCGGTCCTGCTCGGCGGCCACCGCCTCGCGCCAGCGATACAGCTCTCGTAACGCCGCCAGCTGACGCGGCGGCAGCGCTTTCGCCCCCTTGATGCGGAGAAACGCGTCCGCACCGCCTCCATCCGGCGGCCCGGTCCAGCGCAGGTCCTCGAGCCGCGTGAACTCTTCTTCGGCCCAGGAGAGCCGCTCGAGCCCCGCGAGACGGGAGCGCAACGCCTCACGCAGCACCGGGAGATGTTGCGTGTCGGCGGCCGCGTAGGCGAGCATGGCGGGCGGCAACGGCCGGCGCGACCAGTCGGCCTTCTGATGCTCCTTGGCCAGCTTCACCCCCACGTACTTTTCCAGCAGCGCCGCGAGCCCCACGGCCGGCTCGCCCGCGAGCTGAGCGGCGATACGTGTGTCGAACAGCCGGCGTGCCCGGAAGCCATAGTCCCGGTCCAGGATCCGCAGGTCGTAGTCGGCGTCGTGGAAGATCTTCTCGACCTGCGGGTCGGCGAGCAGGCCGCCGACGGGGGAGAGGTCGGGGATCGCCAGGGGGTCGATGATCGCCGTCAGCGACGGGCTCGCCAGCTGGATCAGGAAGATACGGTCGTGGTAGCGATGGAAGCTCGCCGCCTCGGTGTCGGCGGCGACCAGGGGCTCTCGCCGCAGCGCCGCCACCGCGTCGGCGAGCGCCGCCGGCGTGCGGATGTAGCTCACTCTTGCTTGCTGAGCGCGTCCAGGCCCGCCGCGATCTCTTCCAGTGCCTTGGCCAGCGTCTTGTAGAATTCGGCGTCGGGCGGCTGGGAGGGGGGCGGGCCACCGAGCGGGTCGCCCGCGTACTTGCGGGCGGCGCGGGCGGCGTAGCGGATGTAGTCGGTGGCAACCTGCATCGGGATCCTCGAGATCGGGGTTCAGGTGTCTGATCCGGCGCTGCTGAGTGACAAGATACGCGCGGCGCTCGCGCCGTGTCGCCTGGGCGCGTGGCCCACGCCGCTCGAGCCGGCGCCGGCGCTCGCCGGCGCGCTCGGGGTGGCCGCGCTCAGCCTCAAGCGCGAAGACCGGGCCGCGACTCGGGGCGGCGGCAACAAAGTGCGCGGGCTCGAGTTCCTGCTGGCGGGCGTCCCCTCGGGAATCGTGTTCGTCACGGCGGGCGGCACGGGGTCGACGCACTGCCTCTGCACGGCGGTCCACGCGGCGGCCCTGGGACACCGCACCGTGCTCGCGCAATTCCGCCAACCAGACACCGTCGAGAGCCGCGCCGTCGCGGCGGCGTGCGAGCGTCGGGCCGCGCTGATCGTGCGCGCGCGCGGGCCGGCGACGCTGCCACTCGCCGTGCTGGCGGCCTGGCGGCGCGCGGGCGCGCTCGGGGAGCGGCGCTGGATTCCCGGCGGTGGGGCTCACCCGCGAGCGGTGGCGGGGCACGTGCTCGCCGGGCTGGAGCTCGCCACACAGGTGGCCGATCCCCCGGACACGATCGTCCTCCCCCTCGGCACAGGCGGTACCGCCGCCGGAGTGTCTTTGGCGGTCGCCGCGCTCGGCTGGCCCACGAGGGTCGTCGCCGTCCGCGTAGCGCCAAGGTTCGTCGCCAACCGCTGGCGAACGATCTCGCTCGCGCGTCGGGCCGTACGCCTGCTCGCACGGCATGCCATCCGTATCCCGTTTCCCATTTCCCGTTTCCCGCTGGTGGTGGTGGACGGGCTGGGGAAGGGCTACGGCCACCCGTCGCCGGAAGGTGAGGCGGCGCGCCGGCTCGCGTCCCAGCACGGTCTCGCTCTCGATCCGACCTACGGCGCGAAGGCCTTCGCCTTTCTCTTACAACGTGCGGCGTGTGACGTGCAACGAGTCGTATTCTGGCATACGTTTGCGGTCCCGTGACTCCGTTCGCGACCGTCGAGCTGACCGTCTATCCGTATGAATGCGACGCGTTCGGCCATCTGAATCAGGCCGCGCTGCTGACGCTGCTCGAGCGGGCCCGGTGGGATGCGCTGGCGCGCGGACCAGGGATGGATCTGTTCGAGCGCAACGGCGTCTGGCCGGCCGTGCGCAAGGCGGTGGTCGAATACAAGGCCGCGGTGCTGTCGCGCGACGTGCTGCGCATCGAGACGGTGGTGACGAACCGGGGCACGACCAGTATCACGCTGCGGCACGCCGTCCGGCGCCCGGCGGACGACGTCCTCGTGGCGGAAGCAGAGATCGTGTTCGTCTGCATCGACCGCGTCGGACGCGCCACGCCGATCCCGGAAGAGATCGTCCGGTTTCTCGGGCCCCGTCCCACCGGCGGCCATGCACCGATCAGGGTGCCGGCGGGCGACGTGGAGCTGGGCGTCGAGGTGAGGGGCGAGGGGATGCCCGTGCTGTTCGTGCACGGGTTTCCCTTCGACCGCACAGTCTGGCGTCACCAGCTCGCCACGCTGTCGCGCGTGAAGCGGATCGCGCCCGATCTGCGCGGCGTGGGTGCCTCGGGCGCTCCCGCGAGCGACGGCTATACGCTGGCGCGCTACGCGGACGATGTCGTGGCCGTGCTCGACGCGCTCGGCATCCGCGCGGCGGTGCTGTGCGGCCTGTCGATGGGCGGGTACGTCATCTTCGAGCTGCTGCGGCGTCACGCTGAGCGCGTGCGGGCGATCATCCTTGCGGACACGAAGGCGGAGCCGGACTCCGCGGAAGGGAAGCGCGGCCGGGACGAGCTCGCTGCGCTGGCCGAGCGTCAGGGGCAGGACGCGGTGATCGATCGGTTGCTGCCGCGCTTGCTGGCGCCGGCGACGCTCGGCACGCAACCCGAAGTCGTGGCGCAGGTGCGGGAGATGGCGCGTCGTTGGACGGTGCCCGGGCTCGTGGGCGCCCTACGCACGCTGCGCGACCGGCCCGATTCGACCACAACCCTCCGTGCGGTGCGCGTCCCGACGCTGATCGTGGTGGGCGAAGACGACGAGGTGTCGCCCCCGGCGGCGGCGCAGACCATGGCGGCGCTCATCCCCGGCGCCCACTGTCACGTGATTCCTGCAGCGGGCCACCTCGCGCCGCTCGAGCAGCCACTCGCCACCGGCCGCCTGCTGGCCGATTTCTTGAGCGGCCTGCCCTGAAACCAGAACCCCGGGCGGTCACGCCCGGGGTTCGGTCTCATGATCCCTTGCGCTGCGGTTTACCGGGCGGCGTGGCGTCCTGGAACACATCCCGGTTCTTGGCGATGTAGGACTTCCACTGCGGCGGCGTATCTTCTTCGGGGAAAATCGCCGTGACGGGGCACTCCGGCTCGCAGGCGCCGCAGTCGATGCACTCGTCCGGGTGGATGTAAAGCATGTCTTCACCCTCGTAGATGCAGTCCACCGGACACACATCCACGCACGAGCGGTCTTTTACGTTGATGCACGGCTCTGCGATGATATACGTCATCCCGGCGCTCCAATGGATTCACGACCGAACGGCAAACATTGTCGAGTGGGGCCCACTCGAGTCAAGTCCCGCGCGCGCATTCGGTTGGCTATCGGGCGGCGGCTGCGACCACGGCGCTCCAGCTCACGAGCGACAGAAGGACCACCAGCAGGCCGTACTGCACGAGGATAGTCGGATCGGGCTGATCCGCGCCTTCCGTGAAACCGGCGCTCGCGGCGGCGGCGAGGCCGAGCAGGACCAGCAACCCCTCGCCGGTGACGAGCCACATCGCGCCGATCATCGCGGCGGCGATCCAGCGCTGGCCCCTGGTGAGCGCGCGGAATCCCCGGCCGCCGTCGAGCTGCCACACCGGCAGCAGGTTGAACAGGTTCACCCAGGCTCCGAAATGGGCGATGGCGCCCCAGATGCCGCTCCCCGTCGCGCGGTACACCCCGTACGCCACCACGGCGGCACCGAGGCCCCAGATCGGGCCCGCTAGGCCGACGCGCGCGTCCTCGCGGCGGTCGGCCGGGTACTGTTTCAATCGCACGACGGCGCCCACACCCGGAATGAACATCGGCGCCGTGGCCTTGATGCCGTAACGCTGCAACGCCTGGACGTGGCCCATCTCGTGCACGTAGATGGAGAGCACCACCCCCAGCGCGAACTTCCATCCCCAGATGGTCCAATACACGCCGGCCGACAGCACCATCGTGAAGAACGTGCTCGCCTTGGTGAGCCCGAGCAGGAGCAGCTTGGCTTTCGTGAGGAGGAAGATGAGGGCGAACTTGAACTTGACGAGCAACGCACCCAGCGCGCCCAGCCCGGCGGCACCCTTGCCGAGCCGCGACGTCCGGCGTGCGGCCTGCGGCTCCCGATCGAGGGCGCGACTCAGCTCGAGGACGCGTGCGGACACCACTTGATGCTGAGTCGAGTCGCGCGGCAGCAGGTCGAGCGCTTCGCGCCAGGCGGCGAGCGCCGCGCTCGAGTCGCCGGCCTGGGTGGCCTGCTCCGCCGCGGCCGCCAGGCGCTTGAGCTCGTCCGCATGCACGAGGCGCTGGCACGACGGGCACGCGAGCAGTGCCGGCGCCACGTCCGTACCGCATTGGGGGCAGGGCGTCGCGGCCCGCCCCCGCAGAGCGTCCGTCACGGAGGAACCGTCAGCTGGGGACGGCTCGCGCAGCCTGATAGGGTCCCGTCACCCGGAGCGCCACGCCGCGGTTCAGCTTCCAGGCCTCGTACAACGCGAACCCCGCAATGAGCAGATGCAGCGGGCTCGAGAAACCGATTATGACCGGCGCGGCGTACGCGAGCCCGAGGAGCACGATAACGCCGACGAGCAGGGCCAGGGGGCCGGGGCGGTGGTGGCCGGTGGTCGCTGCGGCGTTGACGGCAGCCGGGGTCGTGGCGACCGAGGGCGCCACGCCGACGGAGTCCGCCCGCGCCTGTATTTCCTTCCGCAGCTCGCGCGCGATGAGCGTCGAGTCCGTCGCCACCACCGCGCTGTACGTGAGGAACATCGCCAGCACCTGGTAGCGCCAGCCACCACGGCCGCTCGAGCCTCTGCGGACGGCCGCCCCTACGAGCAGGCCCACCACCACCGCGATGAGGCCGAACTCGTAGCCCGTCATGGCTTCGACGCCGAAGTACACGCCGGCACCGAGCGCCGCGGCCGCGGCGCCCAATCCCAGCGCCTTGGCGAAACGCCGGGCAGGGGAGCCGCGATTCCACGCCGCCATGATCTGGTCACGACAACCGAGGCAGGCGACCTTGCCGTTGATCTCGTAATAGGATCCGGCAATCGGCTGCTGGCAGAGCGAGCACGCTGTTCCGGGAGTCTGGCCCGCGCGCTCGGCGCGATCGAACTGCAGGCGTCGGTCGGCGGGAGTTCCAGCGGCAGGGTCGGTCACGGGTGCCTCCTCGGAACGGGGTTGGCCGGGCCCCAATCTTTGGGAGGCAAGACTCGTGACGCAAACAGCAACGCGTTTTGACGCTGGAAACGATACTCACTGGTATCTCAACGGCCTGTTTTCCGTGGCCGTTTGCCGGAATCGATTCTTATCGGTATCATTGATTCCCATGGGTATCGTGCGCCAGCGGCGTAAGGCGGAAACGCGCGCCCTGCTGCTGCAGGCCGGTCTCAGCGTGTTCGCCGAGCGCGGCGTCGAGGTCGCCACGCTCGACGAAGTCGCCCAGGCGGCTGGGTTCACCAAAGGGGCCATTTACCGGCAGTTTCCCTCGAAAGGCGGGTTTCTGCTCGCGTTGTTCGAGCAGTACGCCGCGGTCGCGCGCGCCGGCGCCGCAGCGCGCCAGGCGTCGTGGTTTATTCCCCTCACGATCCAGTTTGCGGCCCAGGCGATGCGAGACCCGCTGCTGCGCCGTCGGTTCGCGGTGGTGTTGGCCGAGGCGCGCGACGGCGGGTCGCCCGACGGCCAGCTCCTCAAGGCGCTCGGCCGTGTGCTGCCGGCAGCGCACGCTTCCATCTCATGACGGTGATCCTGGCCGCGGCGGCCATCCTGGCGGTCGGGTACGTTCTGGCGTCGGCCGGGCTGCGTCGCATCCGCGCGGGCCCGTTGCGGCTGCCGAGCGACCCGATCCCCGACCGGTGGCGTGGCATCGTCGACGAGAGCGTTCCGCTCGCTCGGAGCCTGAGTTCCGCAGAGCGAGAGCGGCTGCTGCGTCTGGTGCAGCTGTTTCTCTCCGACAAACATTTCGAAGGATGCGGCGGTCTCACCGTGACCGAGGAGATGAAAGTCACAATCGCCGCGGAGGCGTGCCTCCTGCTGCTGCACCTCGAGGGTCCGTGCTATCCCGGCCTTCGCACCGTGCTCGTGTATCCACACGGCTTCGTCCCCAAGTTCGCGCACACGCCCCGGAGCGGCGAGATTCCCCCCGCAGCGGGTCCGTTGATCGGGGAATCCTGGCGCGACGGCGTGGTGGTGATCTCCTGGGACGACGCGGTCCGCGGCGCGCACGATGCGTTCGACGGTTCCAACGTCGTGCTCCACGAGTTCGCGCACCAGCTCGATTCCGAAGATGGCTTCGGTGACGGAGAGCCGGTTTTACCGGGGAGTGCTGTGCGGACGTGGGGTCGCGTGCTGTCCGAGGAGTACCAGCGATTACGGGCGGACGTCGCCGCCGATCGGGACTCCGTGCTCGACGGGTACGGCGCGACGAACAAGGCGGAGTTCTTCGCGGTGGCGACCGAGACGTTCTTCGAAAAGCCGCTGCAGCTCGAGCGGGATCATCCCGAGCTGTATGCCCAGCTCAAGCGGTTCTACGGCCAAGACCCCGCGCGGCGGACGCCGCCGCCTCCCACGCCGTGACGCGCTCGCCGGGTCGTCTAATCGACGTGAGCCACACGATCGAGCACGGCATGGTCACTTACCCCGGGCTGCCGGCGCCCGTGATCGGCGACTGGCTGTCGCGGGCCGCGTCCCACACGCGCTACGCCGGCGGCACGACCTTTCAGATCGGGAAGATCGAGCTCGTCGCCAACACTGGGACCTACATCGACGCGCCGTTCCATCGCTATGAGCAGGCGAAGGACATCGCCGACTTCCCGCTCGAGGCGGTCGCCAACCTGGAGGGCCTGGTGGTCCGCGCCACTGAACGCGACGGTCGGGCGCTCGACGTGGGCGTGTTCCGCGGGCGGGACGTGAAGGGCAAGGCCGTGCTCGTACACACGGACTGGGACCTTCACTGGCGCACCGAGCGGTACGGGACGGGACATCCGTTCCTGACCCGCGCGGCGGCGGAGCAGCTTGTCGGGGCGGGCGCGGCGCTCGTCGGCATCGACTCGCTCAACATCGACGACGCGAGCGACGGCACGCGGCCCGCTCACACGCTGCTGCTCGGCGCCGGCATCCCGATCGTGGAGCACCTGTGCGGCTTGCGCGACCTGCCCGACGCGGGGTTCCGGTTTTTCGCCGTGCCCGTGAAGGTACGGGGGATGGGGAGCTTTCCGGTGCGCGCCTTCGCCCTGTTGCCGTAACGCAACGATTCGCACGCCAGAGATCCGGCTTTGAAGGGGTGTTGCGTCCGCGCACGAGTCTTGCGCCTGACGTGGAGACCGTGACTCCTGCCTTGAAATCGCTTCTCGCGCTCGTGGGTGCTGTCGTGGCCGTCGGCTGCAGCGAGTCGCCGTTCGAGCCCCGAGGACTCGGAGAGCGCGTCCCGGTCGGTACCGTCATCGAGCAGGCAGTGACCGGCGACTCGGCTCGCCGGTACTCGTTCGCGGCGCAGGCGAACGGCGTATACGCCGTGTTTCTCGAAGCCCTGCAGGGAACCGTCTCCCTGGTCGTGGTCGATTCCATACACCACGCGCCGGTCGCGAGCGTCAACGCGAGTCAAGGTGGCCCGGGGCTCGAGGACAACCCGACGGACAACTTCGGGACGCCGACGGGAGCGGTCTATCAGCTGAGGGTGAGCACGTTCCCGGCGGGCGCCAGCGCGCGCTTCCGCTTCATGGTTTACGCGATCAACACCGCGCCGGAAAACGTGCCGGCCCGGTTCGCGATCGGCGACACCGTGAGCGGCGAAACGATCGATCCGATCGTCGACGGGGACCGATTCTTCGCTTACGGAGCGGCCGGGCAGGAGGTCGTGCTCGTCATGGAAACGTTGGGTCCGCCGGGGTCCGGTTCGGTGAGTCTCACCGTCGTGGATACGGTGGCGCCCACGTTACTCGGCTACGTTTTCGGCGATGCCGGAAAGCCGACCTTGACCACGGGCCGCTTGCGTCTCCCCCGGTCACAGGACTACCTGTTTTCCGCCTGGTCGGTCACCAGCAATGTGTACCCGCGTTACCGGGGCCCCTACCGCTTCTGGTCCTATCTGGTCAACCGGGCGCCGGAGCACCGGGCCGCGGCGATTCCCGCCAGCACGGAAATCCGCGGCGAGAGGATCGACCGTGCGGGTGACGTGGATGAGTTTACGTTCGCAGGGTCAGCCGGGGCTGAATACAACGCGTTCGTGCAAGCGCCGCGAGCGGTGCAGCTCGAGGTTGCCCCGGTCTCGGGCCAGGTATTGGCTACGGCCACGAGCAGCGCTGCGGACACGGGCCTTCTCAGCCACGCGACCGGTCGATTCCAGTTACCGACCGCCGGTACATACATCGTGCGCGTGGCCGGGACCGCGCCTTCGCAGATCGCCGACACCGGCGCGTATCGGTTTTTCCTTTACCCGGTCGACCGCCGTCCGGAGCACGTAAGCGCCGTCATCACCCCGGGCGACACCATTTCCGGGGAAGGGATCGACGTCCCTGGAGACGTCGACGAGTTCATCTTCTTCGGCACGGCGGGCGAGGAGTTCAATGCGTTCCTCCAGGCCCGGAGCGGGTCGCCGGACACGTACTTGCAGCTCGATGTCGTGGACAGCGCGGGCACCCGGCTCGGCGGTGTCAGCAGCAGCGGGACCGACACGAGCCTGCTGCGTCAGGTCACCGGCCGTTTCGCCCTGCCGACGACCGGGACGTACCGGCTCCGCGTGTCGGGGACGGTCGATCGCACCGACCGGGATCGAGGGCCGTATCGGGTGCTGCTGTACAAGGTGAATCGCCGGCCTGAGACGGCTCCCGACACCATCGCACTCGGCGACAGTGTGTCACGAGAATCAATCGACATGCCGGGCGATGTAGACGAATGGCGATTCACCGTGCGGGACTCCATTGGCGTGAATCTGGTCGCGCAACGCGGCCCAGATGGTCCCGAGGGCGTCCTGATGGCGCAACTGCTCGACGCGACCGGGCGCACGCTGGCGTCGACGTATTCGTTCGGACCCGGGTTCGGCGTCGCTGGCGCCGATCAGACGGGGCGCCTGGCGCTTGCCCCTGGCATCTATACCGTGCGGGTCGACGGATCGTCCCTCCTCACGGGCACGTACCGGCTCTGGCTCTACGCTTTCAAGTTCGGCCCAGAATCGGTCCGTGACACGTTCGCCATCGGTGACACAGTGGCCGGAGAGTCGATCGATCCTTTGGGTGACGTTGATGTCTTCCGGTTTTACGCGACCCGAGGGCAGCACGTGAACATCGCCTTCCAGGCTCTCGGCGGGCCCCTGGCGGCGAACCTGTCGAGCCCGGTAGCCCCGGGGGAGCCGGGCTGGCGGGGCACCGTCGCGAGTCCCGGCGCAGCGTCGAGCTTGCACGACCACCAGTCCATGCGGGTGGACTTAACGGAGACAGGCTGGTACGCGCTCACGGTCGCGGAGGCGAGCTCCCCGAAACCGGATCCCAGCAACCGCGGGCCGTATCGCTTCACCGTGGAACGTCTCGGGACTTCGCCCGAGCGAGTACCCAGCGCGCTCGTACCGGGAGACTCCGTCACCGACGAGGCGATCGACGGGCCCGGAGATTGGGACGAGTACACGCTCACCACGCTGGGCGGCCAGGATCTCAACATCGTGTTGCAGACACCAGGATCGCCCGGTTATCCGTGGCTCGTCGCGGTGGATCCTGCGACGGGCGACACCTTGGCACGGGTCGTGGGACAGTCGTTTGAGAAGGCGTCGGGCCCGTTCAAGGCGCCCTCCTCAGGCGACATCCGAATCGTGGTGGCAGAGCCTCGAGGCGAGTTTTTTGGCTCGTGCTACGACGCCACGTGCGAGAACGCGTTTCGGTTCGTCGGTCCGTACCGATTCCGCGTTGTGGCGGTCAATCGCGCTCCGGAGAACGTGCCGTCGTCGTTCACGCTGGGCGACACGGTGCGAGGCGAAGCGATCTTCCCGGCCGGCGACATCGACGAGTTCACCTCGTCGGGCACCCCCGGCGACACGCTCAGCGCGTGGTGGCGGCTGACGGCGAATCCGGTGCCCGCCGGGAGTTTCATCACCCTCGAGGTCGTCGACCCGGCGACGGGAGCGACGTTGGCCGGGCAGGGGGCGAGCCTCGTCGGCAGCGTACCACAGTACTGGTCACCGGGGCCCTTCGTGGTACCGCCGGGGGGAGCCTATCTGCTACGCGTGCGTGGCGGCGGCACCTTTGGCGACGAGGTCGGGACGGCCCCCTACGAGTTCTTCGTCAAGCGCGGCCCATGAGCGTTCTGCAACCCGTACCCTAATCCGCCGGCACCGCGTCCCTCGTCCCGAGCTTCCGCTCGATCTCCCGCGTGATGTGCATCGAGCAGAACTTCGGCCCGCACATCGCGCAGAACTCGGCGCTCTTGAAGTACTCCGCCGGCAACGATTCATCGTGCAACTCACGCGCGCGCTCCGGATCGAGCGACAGCCGGAACTGCTCGTTCCAGTCGAACGCGTACCGCGCGCGCGACAGCGCGTCGTCCCGGTCGCGGGCACCCGCCCGGCCGCGCGCGATGTCGGCGGCGTGCGCCGCGATCTTGTAGGCGATCACGCCCTCGCGCACCTCCTCGGCGTTGGGCAGGCCGAGGTGCTCCTTTCGGGTCACGTAGCACAGCATGTCCGCCCCGTACCAACCGATCATCGCCGCGCCGATCGCCGACGTGATGTGGTCGTAGCCCGGCGCGACGTCGGTCACGAGCGGCCCCAGCGTGTAGAACGGCGCCTCGTGGCAGATCGCCTTCTCCTTGCGGACGTTCTCCTCGATCAGGTGCATCGGGATGTGGCCCGGGCCCTCAATCATCACCTGGACGTCCTGCGCCCAGGCGCGCGTGGTCAGCTCGCCCAGCGTCTCGAGCTCGGCGAACTGCGCTCGGTCGTTCGCGTCCGCCACCGAACCGGGCCGCAGCGCGTCGCCCAGCGACAGCGTCACGTCGTACTTGCGGGCGATCTCGAGAATGCGGTCGAAATGCACGAAGAAGGGGTTCTGCTGGTCGTGATGCATCATCCAGTAGGCGTGCAGCGACCCACCGCGCGACACGATGCCCGTCACCCGGCCGAGCGCGAGGCCGACGTACTCGCGCAGGATCCCGCAGTGCACCGTCACGTAATCCACGCCCTGTTGCGCCTGGTGCTCCACCATGTCGAGCAGGTCGTCGGCCGTGAGGTCCTCGACCTGCTTCACCGCGGTGACCGCCTGATAGATCGGCACCGTCCCGATCGGCACCGGCGAAGCCTCGAGGATCGCCTGCCGGATCGCGTCGATGTCGCCCCCGGTGGAGAGGTCCATGACCGTGTCGGCGCCGTAATGGACCGCGTGGTGCAGCTTCTCGAGCTCCTGGTCGATGTTCGATTCGACCGCCGAGTTCCCGATGTTGGCGTTGATCTTGACCCGTGCCACCTTGCCGATCGCCATCGGATCGAGCCGGTTGGCGAGGTGGTTCACGTTGGCGGGAATGATCAGCCGCCCGCGGGCGACCTCGTCGCGCACGAGATCGGCCGGGAGCCCTTCGCGCTCCGCGACGCGCTGCATCTGGGGGGTGACGGTGCCCTGACGGGCGAAGTGCATTTGGGTGAGGCAGGTCATAGGGAGCTCCCTTCGCCGGTGCGAACCGGATCAGGTTCAAAGGGTGTGATCTCAGCCCGCCACGCCTGGCGCGGGCACCCCTGTCGTTCGAGAATCTAACCGGGTGGGTGGGTCGTTTACACCTCCCGCGGCGTGGGCGAGCCGTAGCGCTCACCGGGCTCATGCAGCTTCTCCCACTCCGAGCGCAAGGCGAACGGGTCCACCCCGCTGGGACGATCGAGCGCGAGGATACCGTCCAGGTGGTCGATCTCGTGCTGCAGCAGCTCCGCCATCGTCCCGTCCGCTGGCAGCGTGCGCTGCTTGCCCTTCAGGTCCGTGTAGCTCACGGTGATCTGGTAGGCGCGGCTGACCCGGACGTACAGATTTGGGAACGAAAAACAGTCGTCCCACACGAGGAAGTCGTCCGGCCCGACATCCGTGATTTCCGGGTTGATCATCGTCCAGCGCTGCTTGTCGACCGCCACGAACACGATCCGCACCGGTGCGCCGATCTGGGGCGCCGCCAGGGCCCGGCCCATCTTGTGCTTCTCCTTGGCCACACGCAGGGTGTCCCGCAGGTCATCCGCGACCAGCCGGGTCGCGGCGGACTTAGCGTTCTGGACCCGCTCGCAGCGGACCCGCAGGATCGGATCGCCCAACAGGCGAATGCGCCGGACTGCCATGGGAGCGCCAATTTGGCGATTTCGCGCCCATGTGCAACTCGCCCCTTGTGTTTGGTTGACAATCCCGAGTAATTCCTGTAGGATTCCATTCGCCCCGGTACATCTCTGCAACTTACGACGCGCAAAGGACTTCGGGAGTGGCTATGAGTAGCGGCATCGAAGCCCAGGTCCTCCAGCCCTACAAGTACGGCTTCGTCACGGATATCGAGTCGGAGACCGTCCCCCCCGGCTTGAGCGAGGATGTCATCCGGCTGATCTCCCAGAAGAAGGGTGAGCCGGCCTGGATGCTCGAGTGGCGGCTCAAGGCGTACCGCAACTGGCTGAAGATGCCCGAGCCGCACTGGGCCAACGTGCAGTACGGCCCGGTCGACTATCAGGCGATCAGCTATTACGCCGCGCCCAAGCAGCGGCCCAAGCTGGACAGCCTCGATCAGGTCGACCCCAAACTGCTCGAGACGTTCGAAAGGCTCGGGATCCCGATCGAGGAGCGGAAGCGGCTGGCGGGTGTGGCGGTCGACGCGGTGTTCGACTCGGTCTCCGTCGCGACCACCTTTCGCGAGGAACTGAAGAAGCACGGCGTGATCTTTTGCGCCATCTCGGAAGCGATCCGGGAATACCCGGACCTGGTGC
>Ga0209056_10000180_pt1 | contig 67820 bp, 67 predicted proteins | sample GraSoiAngelo_114_FD_185876 | JGI IMG/M metagenome (GOLD analysis project Ga0209056, IMG submission 185876) | Grasslands soil microbial communities from the Angelo Coastal Reserve, California, USA - 14_0903_13_40cm (SPAdes) (version 2) | ecosystem: Environmental > Terrestrial > Soil > Grasslands... | reverse complement strand
CGCGCCGCGATCGGCCAGGCGCTCGAGCTGGCGCGCGAGGGCGACACCGTCCTGCTCGCGGGCAAGGGGCACGAGACCTATCAGGTCGTCGGCACCGTCAAGGAGCCGTTCGACGAGCGGGACGTGGTCCGCAGCCTGGGAGGGAACTGAATGGGAGGACGGACGGACGGTCTGACGGCCGGACGGACTTGGACGAGCGATGAAGTGGCCGCGGCCCTCGGCGTGCCCGCGCCGGCAAAACTCACATTCAACGCCATTTCCACCGACACCAGACACCTGACACCAGGCACCCTTTTTGTCGCTCTCAAAGGCGAAAAGTACGACGCCCACGACTTTCTCGGACAAGCCGGGGCGGGCGGGGCGACCGCAGCCGTCGTGCGGCGCGGCACGCCCCCCGTCGCCGGTCTGCCTTTTTTCGAGGTGGACGACACCCTCGCGGCGCTCGGTCTGCTGGCGCGCGCTCGGCGGCGCATGCTTCCCGACGGGACTCCTGTCGTCGCGATCACGGGCTCGAGCGGCAAGACGAGCACGAAAGAGATGATCCGGGCGGCGTTGGGCGCGCGCTATCGCGTCCACGCGACCGCGGCCAACCTCAACAACTTGATCGGCGTGCCGCTGACAATCCTCGGCGCGCCGGAGGACACCGAGGCGCTGGTGGTGGAAGCCGGGGCGAGCGCGCCCGGGGAAATCGCGCGCATGCGCGACATCATCGAGCCGACGATCGCCGTGATCACCAACGTCGGCTACGCCCACGTCGAAGGCTTCGGGTCACTGGAAGGGGTGATGGCCGAAAAGCTGTCCTTGCTGGATCGCGCGCCAGTGGCCGTCATTGGCTCGGGACCCGACGCCATGTGGCCCGAGGCGCGGCGCCGGACGCTGGTGATTCCGGCCGCACTGCCGGGGAAGAGCAACGACGACGGTTTGCTCGATCGCTACCTGGACCTGGACGGTCATCCGCGCCTGTCGCTCGACTCGGGAGAGAAAATCACCCTCCCGGCGCTCGGTATTCATCAGCTCGAGAACGCGCAGATTGCGCTGGCGGTGGCGCAGCGGGCGGGGGTGGATCACGATGCCGCCATGCGGGCGCTGGCGGGCGTCCAGCTTCCGGAAGGGCGCGGCAACGTCCGGGCCATCGGCAACATGGTCGTGATCGACGACACGTACAACGCCAACCCCGCCTCCATGCGGCGGGCGGTACAGACGGCGGATTGGCTGGCCCGGCGGCAGCGGCGGCCGTTTGTGGTCGTCGTGGGCACGATGTTGGAGTTAGGGCCGGAAAGTGCAAGATTGCACGCCGAAGCGGCGCGCGAAATCGCCCAGCGCAAGCCTACGCTGGTAGCGGCGGTCGGGACGTTTGCGCGCGTGTTCGAGTCGCTGCGCGAAGCGCTGGGCGGCCGGCTGATTACGGCGCCCGACGCGGATGCACTCGGGCCGAAGCTGAAATCCGCACTGCGTGGCAACGAGCTGGTGCTGCTCAAAGCCTCTCGAGGAGTCGCCTTGGAACGTGTCCTTAACTATCTGACCTGATGCTCTATCATCTGCTCGCGCCGCTCGCACGCCAGCACATCCTGTTCAATCTCTTCAACTACATCACGTTCCGCGCGGCGGGCGCGACCGTCACCGCGCTGCTGCTCGCCTTCATCGTTGGACCGTGGATCATTCGGAAGCTGCAAGAGCACAAGATCGGTCAGATCGTGCGGGCCGAGGGTCCGGCGAGTCATCACGGCAAGCGCGGCACGCCGACGATGGGCGGCTTGATCATCATTCTGGCGACCGTCGTGCCCACGCTGCTGTGGGCGCGGCTCGACAGCCGGTACGTCATCGTCGCGCTTGTGGCGACCCTCTGGATGGGACTGATCGGATTTCTCGACGACTATCTGAAGATTGTACGCGGCCAGTCGCAGGGGCTCGTCGCGCGCTGGAAGCTGGTCGGCCAGGTGGCGTTCGGGATTGGATTGGGCGTCTATCTGCTGGTGTTTCCGCTGACGAACAGCGTGGCGCCGAATGCCACCCAGCTGCCGTTCTTCAAGTATTACACGTGGATTCTCGCCTGGCCGATCTATCTCGGGTTCGTGACGTTTGTGACGACGGCGAGCTCGAATGCGGTGAATTTGACCGACGGATTGGATGGCCTCGCGGCCGGGCTCACGGTCATCGTCGCCGGCGCATTCGCGATCTTCTGCTATCTGTTCGGTCGCGTCGACGCCGCGAAGTACCTGGGCGTGCTCCATCTCCCGGGCGCGGGCGAGCTCACGATTTTCTGCGGCGCGCTCGTGGGAGGGTCGCTCGGGTTTCTCTGGTTCAACGCGTATCCGGCCCAGGTGTTCATGGGCGATACCGGCGCGCTGGCGATCGGCGGCGCGCTCGGGACGGTCGCGATTCTCCTCAAGACCGAGTTCCTGCTGCTGATCGCGGGCGCGGTCTTCGCCGCCGAAACGCTGTCGGTCTTGATCCAGACGACCACGTACAAGGTGCGCAAGCGGCGCTACGGCAAGGAGTATGCGGACGCGCACAAGGTGTTTCGCATGGCGCCGCTCCATCACCATTTTGAAAAACTCGGCTGGGCCGAGCCGCAGGTCGTGATGCGGTTCTACATCCTCGGCGTACTGAGCGCGATGATCGCGCTCGCCACGCTCAAGGTGCGATGATCGAGCAGGCGCGCGTAACGCTGGTACCGGACGACTGGCGGCGCGCCGGCAGCGTCGTCGCGATCATCGGGCTGGGCAAGAGCGGGGTCGCGGCGGCCCGGTTACTGGCGCGCGAAGGGGTGCGGGTCTACGCCAGCGACGCGTCCGCTCATCCCTACGCCGGCGAAGCGGCCGAAGCACTCAAGAGCGTGCCCTGGGTGGATGTCGAGATCGGACGGCACGATCTGAACAAGATCCGCCACGCGGCCGGCGTGATCGTATCGCCGGGTGTGCCGCCCGATGCGCTGGTGCTGACCGCCGCGCGGCACGCCGGTGTCGAGATCATCTCGGAGCTCGATCTCGGCTTCCGCGCGCTGGCGGCGCTCCAGCCCGGCACGCGCAGCATCGCGATCACGGGAACCAACGGCAAGACGACGACGACCGCGCTGGTGGCCCATCTGCTGAGCGCCGCGGGCTTGCAAGCGACGACGGCAGGGAACATCGGCCGGCCGGTGACCGACCTCGCGATGTCGAACGAGCGCTACCAGTGGCTGAGTCTCGAGGTCTCGTCGTTTCAATTGCACGACAGCCCACACTTCGCACCCGAAATCGGCGTGCTGACGAACCTCGCGCCCGATCATCTGGACCGGTATCCGTCGGCGGAGGCGTACTACGCCGACAAGCGACTGCTGTTTCGCAACGCGACGGCAGGCGACGTCTGGGTGCTCAATGCGGACGACCAGCTCGTACTCGATCTCGCGCGCGGCGTCGCGGGCCGCCGAGTGCTGTTTTCGCTCGCCAAGTCGGCGGACGCCTGGTACGACGCGAAGGCGCGGATGCTCCGGATCGGCGGCGAGGCGTTGCTCCCGCGTGACGAGCTGCACTTGCTCGGTGACCACAACGTCGCCAACGCCCTGGCGGCCGCGCTGGCCGTCCACAAAGCCGGCGTGCCGGCGTCGCTGCTCGGGGAAGGGCTGCGCTCGTTCCGGGCGTTGCCGCACCGGCTCGAGCCGGTGCGCGAGGTGGGCGGCGTCCTCTGGATCAATGACTCGAAGGCGACGAACATCGCCGCGACGACCGTGGCGGTGCTCGCCATGCAGCGGCCCTTCGTGCTGTTGCTGGGCGGCCGGCACAAGGGCGAACCTTATTCGAGTCTCGCGCCGCCGCTCGCCGATCGCTGTCGGCTGGTGATTGCCTACGGCGAAGCGGGCCCGCTCGTGGAACAGGATCTCACGGGAAAAGTGCCGCTCGAGCGCGGCACGACGTTCGAGGATGTCGTCGCACGGGCGCGGCGCGCCGCGAAACCGGGCGATGCGGTGCTCCTGTCTCCCGCGTGCTCGAGCTATGACATGTTCAAGAACTACGAAGAACGGGGGGCCACATTCCGGCGACTCATCGCAGCGCTGTGACCTGGGAGGGCCGGCTGCTCGCCGTCGTCACGGCGGTGCTGGTCGTCTTCGGGCTGGCCGCGGTCTACGGCGCGTCGAGCCTCGTCACCGTGGCCGGTGGCCAGGTCGGCGCCAGCTTCGCGCTGCGGCAGGCCGTGGGCGCGGCGGTGGGCGGCCTGCTGGCGGTCGTGTTCGCGCGACTGGACTACCACCGCTGGCGGGACTGGGCCTGGCCGCTGCTCGGCGTCACCGGCCTGTTGCTGCTGATTCCCTTGTTGCCATTTACGCATCCCATCACGCCCACGATCAATGGCGCACGCCGCTGGGTGAACCTCGGGTTCCTCACGCTGCAGCCATCCGAGCTGGCGAAGTTCGCCGTGGTGGTGTGGTGCGCCATGCTGGCCGCCAAGAAGGGCGAGCAGGTGCGCGACTTCCAGCAAGGCCTGCTGCCGTTCGTCGTGATCCTCCTGCCGGTGATCGGCCTCATCTTTCTCGAGCCGCATCTGTCGATGGCGATCCTCGTGGCGATTCTCGGCGGCAGCGTGCTCTTCACCGCGGGCGCACGCATCGGGCATTTTCTGGCCCTGGGCGTCGCCTCGACGCCGCTGCTGTTCGGCGCCATCGCAACCGCGCAGTACCGGATGGCCCGCGTGTTGACGTTTCTCAACCCCGGCGCCGCACCGCAGGAAGCGACGTGGCAGGTGCAGCAATCGCTCACCGGTATCGGGGCGGGCCAGCTCCTCGGCGCGGGCTTCGGCCAGGGCCAGCAGAAGCTCGGCTACCTGCCGTATGCGTACTCCGATTTCATTTTCTCGACGATTGGAGAGGAGTGGGGCTTCCTCGGGGTGCTGGCGATCGCCCTGCTGTTCGGCACGTTCGTCTGGCTCGGCTTCCGCATCGCGCGCCACGCGCCGGATCCGTTCGGCCAGCTGCTCGCGACCGGCATCAGCGTGATGATCGGGCTCAGCGTGGTGCTCCATATCGGGGTGAGCCTCGCCGTGATTCCGGCGACCGGAGTGACGCTGCCGTTCATGTCATATGGTAGGTCCTCACTAATCGTTGCTCTGGCAGCCACCGGTGTGTTGGCCAGCGTTGGGCGAGCTGCGAGAGTTTCTCGTGCGGTTTTCGCTTGAAGATTTTGATCGCCGGCGGCGGCACAGGCGGCCACCTCATGCCCGCCCTGGCATTGGCGCGGGTGGCAGCCGATCAAGGCCACGACGTGGTGCTGGTAGGAGCAGAGCGTGGCATCGAAGCGCAGATCCTCCCCCACCATCCATTTCGATTTCATCTGCTGCCGATGGAGCCGATCTATCGGCGCACGTGGTGGCGTAACCTGCGCTGGCCCGTGATCGCCGTCCGTGCCTGGCGTGCGGCCGGACAGGTGCTGCGCGACGAGCAGCCCGCGATCGTCATCGGCACGGGCGGATACGCGGCGGGGCCGGTCGTGTGGCGCGCGCAGAACGCGCGCATTCCGACCGCGCTGCAAGAGCAGAACGCATTTCCGGGACTCACGCAACGCTGGCTCACGCGGCGCGCGCAACAGGTGCACCTCGGATTTCCCGAAGCCCGTCTCCGGTTGTCACCGGGTCCGAGGACGCAAGTGTTCGTGTTCGGGAATCCGATCACTCCACCGGACCGCGTCGATGCGCGCGCGGCGCGCGCCGCATTCGGATTGAGCGCGGAGCGGCGCACGGTGCTCGTGTTCGGTGGCAGCCAGGGCGCGCGCGCGTTGAATGAGACGATCGCGCGCGTACTGCAGCGGGGCCAGCTCGGCGACGTGAATTTGCTCTGGGGAACCGGGACAGCGCATTGGGATCGCTACGCGCCGCTCGCGCAGCCGGGCCGTGTGGTCGTACGCGGGTTCTTCGATCCGATCGGTTCAGCGTACGCGGCCGCGGACCTCGTGGTCGCACGCGCGGGCGCGATGACCGTCTCCGAGTTGTGCGCGTGGGGGAAGCCCAGCGTCCTCGTGCCGCTGCCAACAGCCGCCGCCGATCACCAGACCTTCAACGCGCGAGCCCTCGCAAACGCCGGGGCGAGTGTGCTGCTGCTCGAGAGCGAGTTCACGCCGGACACCTTCCAGAAAACCGTCGTCCCGCTGGTGCACGACGACACCCGGCTCGGCGCCCTGGCCCGGAGTGCCCGGGGGAGGGGTCACCCGAACGCCGCCCGAACCATCATGTCAAAGGTTTTAGAGCTTTCGCAAGTTGCGTAGATTTCCTATATTAGCTCCCCACAGATGACCTTGTTTCGAGCCGGAGATCCCCGTCCCATCCACCTCATGGGCATAGCCGGGGCGGGGATGAGCGCCCTGGCGATGCTGGCCAGGCACCGCGGAGTCGCCATCACTGGGTGTGATTCTGACACTTCTGGGACAGGCGCCGATGACCTGATCGCCCTGGGAGTTCCTGTTTGGAGGGGCCACGATCCGCACCATGTGGAAGGGGCTCGGGCCATTGTAGTTACGGCCGCGGTCCCGCGGGATCACCCGGAGCTGGATAAGGCCCGCGCCTTGGGCCTGCCGGTGGTCCGTCGGGCGGATGCGTTGGGGGACCTGGTCGCTGGCGGGAGAGAGGGCGTCGTGGCGGTCGCCGGTACGCACGGCAAGACGACCACCACAGTCATGGTGACGGAGGCGCTCACGGCCGCAGGGCGAAATCCAACGGGACTCGCCGGCGGCCGTGTCGCTGCGTGGGGCGGCAACGCCCGGATCGGCGGCGAGGACCTCTACGTCGTCGAGGCCGACGAGTACGACAAGGCGTTTCTGTCGCTGCGGCCGACGATCGCGGTGGTGAACAACGTCGAGGCGGATCATCTCGAGTGCTACGGCAGCATGGAGGCGCTCGAGGACGCCTTTGCCGAGTTCGCGAACCGGGCGGGGCGTGTGATCGTGGGTGCCGACGACGCCGGCGCCGATCGCGTGGCGCTGCGGGTGAGCGCACCGGTGTGGCGTGTGGGTCACGGCGCGACGGCGGACGTGCGCATTCGCGCTCCGCGGCTCGAGCCCGGTGGCTCGCGCGCCACGATTTCGCTGCCGGATGGTGACACGGTCGAGCTCGCCCTGGTCGTGCCGGGGCTGCACAACGTGCGCAACGCGGCGGCCGCGCTCGCGGTGGTGCACGCACTCGGTGCCGATGTCCACGCGGGCGCGCGCGCGCTGTCCGAGTTCCGCGGCGTCGGCCGGCGATTCGAGCGACTGGGTGAAGCCGGTGGCGTGACGGTCGTGGACGACTATGCGCATCATCCGACCGAGGTCGCGGCGACGCTCGCCGCGGCGCGGCAGGCCTTTCCGGGCCGGCGGCTCGTCGCCGTGTTTCAGCCGCATCTGTTCTCGCGGACGGCATTGCACGGCGAAGCGCTCGGCAAAGCGCTCGCGGCCGCGGACGTGGTGGTCGTTGCGCCGATCTACGCGGCGCGGGAGCAGCCGCAGGTGGGCGTGACGCATCACCTGGTCGTGCGCGGTGCGACGCGGGCCGGTGCGGCGACCGTAGGGGTGCGCGATCGCGCCGGGCTGACGGCGCACGTGGCGCGCGCGGTGCGCACCGGTGATGTGGTGTTCACGCTCGGCGCGGGCGACATCACGAGGGTCGGACCCGAGCTGCTCGGAATGCTGAACGGGGGAAGTCGGGAGCACGGAGCCGTCGCGTGACGTGGAAGTTTCGGATGCCGCGCCGCCCGCGACTGCCGCGCGTGTCGTGGCGCGTGTTGGCATGGGCGAGCGCCGCGATGGTCGTCATGGTCTTGTGGATGACGGCGCCGCTCGGGCTGCGCCGGTTGCGGTTTTTCCGCGTGTCCCAGGTCGAGATCGTCGGCATCCGGTATCTCGATGCCGACCAGGTGCTCGCGGCGCTGCGGTTGTCGCCGGCTGCGAGCGTGTTCGACGAAACCGAGCCGCTCGCCGAGCGCTTGCGCGGACTGGACGGGATTGCCGATGCTTCGGTCTTACGGCGTCCGCCCGGTTCGCTGAAGGTGATCGTCCGTGAGGTCGAGCCCGTCGCACTCATGATGGGTGCACGCGGCGCGCTCACCCCCGTCGATGCCGATGGGCGGCAGCTGCCGTTCGATCGCGCCGGCCTCGACTTGCCGATCGTGCGGACGAGCGCAGGCGACTCCAGTGTGGTCGGGTTGTTGGCGCGGGTGCAGGCCATCGATCCCGCGTTGTTCCAGATGATCGATGCCGCGCGGCGTACCGAGACGACGCGCGGCGACGTGCTGCTCGAGCTCGGTGGTGGCGCCCATCGCGTGTTGCTCAACCGTGATGCGGGGCCGGAGGTGATCGAGGCGGTGGTTCTGGTCGCGAGAGATCTGGCCGCGAAAGCGCGCCCCTACGTGGAGCTCGACGCCCGCTTTGCGGGACAAGTCGTCGTGCGCCGCAGAGGCGCAGGGACTGTCTGATGCCTGATCGCCGCCTCGTCGCCGGACTCGATCTCGGCAGCACCAAGACCTGCGCGGTGATCGCGGAGCTGGCGGGTGATCTCCCCCGCGCGCCCCTCGCGAAGATTCTCGGCGTCGGGATCGCCAAAAACAGCGGCGTGCGCCGTGGCATGGTGCGCGACATCGACGAAACGACGCGCTCCGTCGCCGCCGCGCTGAAGGACGCCGAGCGGATGGCGGGCGCCCGGGTGACGGACGTGACGTGCGGCATCGCGGGCGAGCATGTGTCGGCGCGCGGCTCGACCGGCGTCGTCGCGGTGAGCGGCGAAGAGATCAGCCCGCAGGACGTGGCGCGCGTGAACGAAGTCGCGCGCGCCGTGTCGCTGGGACGCGATCACGAGCTGCTGCACGACATTCCCCAGGAGTACGTCGTCGATCAGCAGCACGGCATCTCCGACCCCGTGGGCATGACGGGCACGCGGCTGGAAGTCGAGATGTACCTCGTCACCGTACAGGCCACGGCGGCGCAGAATCTCCGCAAAAGCGTGCAGCGCGCCGGCTATCGCGTCGCCGATCTGGTGCTCGAGCCGCTCGCCGCGTCGTACGCCGTCCTTACCGACGATGAGAAAGAGCTGGGCGTCGCGCTCGTGGAAGTGGGCGGCAGCTCGACCGGTGTCGCGATCTTTCATGAAGGCAAGATCCGCCATCTCGCGTCGCTCAAGTACGCGGGCTCGCACGTCACCAGCGATCTGGTGCAGGGTCTCGGCGTCACGCAGTCGGACGCGGAGCGACTGAAAGAGCGGCACGGCTCGGCGTACACACCGCTCGTCGACGCGGGCGAGACCGTGAGCCTGCCGTCGACGCCAGGGCAGGGCGCCCGCACCGCGTCGCGCGAGCTGGTCGCGCACATCATCCACCAGCGCGTGGACGAGATCTTCCAGCTCGTGGGCCGCGAGTTCGAGCGCGCCGGGTACGGTGCGGGCCGGTTGCCGGCCGGCGTGGTGCTGTCCGGCGGCACCGCGCATCTGCCGGGCATGGTCGAGCTGGCGCGCGAAGTGTTTGCCGCGCCGGTGCGCGCCGGTCATCCCGAGCTCGGGATTTCGGGACTCGTGGACAGCGTGCAGGCGCCACGCTACGCGGTGCCGGTCGGCTTGGTGCTGTATGCGGCGCGCAAGAGCGCGGGCGGCGGTTCCGCGCCGGGCGTGCTGTTCGGCGGCGCACCGGAAAAACTGTTTGGTCCTCTCAAGAGATGGTTGCAAGACTTCTTCTGAGCCCTAGGGGAGACCCATGATCTTCGAACTCGAAGAAACCGTTACGCAGAACGCGCGGATGAAAGTCGTCGGCGTCGGGGGGGGCGGCGGCAACGCCCTCAACCGGATGATCGACGAGCACGTGAGCGGAGTCGAGTTCATCTCGGTGAACACCGATGCTCAGGCGCTCCTCAACAACAAAGCCGATGTCAAAGTGCAGATCGGCAAGAAGCTGACGCGCGGGCTCGGCGCCGGCGCGCGGCCCGAGATCGGCCGGCAGGCGATCGAGGAAAACCGCGACGAAGTGCTGCATTCACTCCAGGGCGCGGACCTCGTGTTCGTGACCTGCGGCATGGGCGGCGGGACCGGCACCGGCGCGGCGCCGATCATCTCGCAGGTCGCCCGCGATCTGGGCGCCCTGACGATCGGGATCTGCACCAAGCCGTTCCTGTTCGAAGGCCGCAAGCGCATGCGTCAGGCGGAGATGGGGATTGCCGAGATGCGCAAGCACGTGGACACGATGATCGTCGTGCCCAACGAGCGGCTGCTCGCGGTCGTGGGGAAGGGGATTCCGTTTCAGGACGCGCTCAAGAAGGCGGATGAGGTCCTGCTGCACGCGACGCAGGGCATTTCGGCGCTCATCTGTGTGACCGGTCTCGTCAATGTAGATTTCGCGGACGTGCGCACCGTGATGCAGAATGGCGGCGCCGCATTGATGGGAACGGGCCAGGGGCGCGGCGAGAACCGCGCGATGGAAGCGGCGCAGCAGGCGATTTCGAGCCCGTTGCTCGACAACATCTCGATCGCCGGCGCGACCGGCGTGCTCATCAACATCACGGGCGGCGAAGACCTGACGCTCGGTGAAGTGACGCAGATCAGCGAGGCGATTCACGACGCCGCCGGCGACGAGGCCGAGATCATCTTCGGCGCGGTGAACGACCCCGCGATGCACGGGGAAGTGCGGATCACGGTCATTGCGACGGGATTTGACAAGACCGGGGCGATGGCGGATGCGTTGGCGGGCGTGCAGCGGCCCGCCGCCGGTGTGCTGCCGTTCCGCGATCGCGCGGCTCGGCCGACGCCGATGCCGCCGCCCGGATTCGCGAAGCCGTCCGACGTCCCCCCCAAACGGGGACCGGCCCAGGCGCCGCTGAATCCTGAGCTGAACGAAATGGAAATACCGACCTTCATTCGGAGACAGATGGACTGATGTCGTGGCGGGGGCGAGCGAGTCATTACGTTGCGGCCGGTGCACTCGCCGCGGGTCTGCTGGTCTGGGCGGCTCACGAAGCCTGGCCCTCGCGCGACATTCCCGTCGCGCTGCCCATCGTGGTCACCAGCGCCTACGATGAGTGGTCGGACACGCTCGGCCGGCGCGAGATCCTGTCCGACGTGCTGGCGCGAGCCGGGATCACCGGCCGCGAGTACGTCTCCTTCTTGAAGGCCACGCACGCGCTCAATCCCCGGCGGATGCAACCGGGGCTCATCTTCGAGGTGCGGCGCTTGAAGGGCGCCGCGGTCGCCCATCGCCTCGGCGTGCGGCTCGACCCCGAGCGAAACCTGGTGATGACGCGACTCGGCGGCGATTCGGGCTGGAGCGAGACGGTCGAAACCATTCCCTGGACGACGGAGCGGCTTCGCACCACCGCCGTCATTCAATCGAATCTCTACGATGCGCTCGACGCGGCGATCCCCGATTCATTTCTGCCGGTGCGCCAGCGGGTGGCGCTCGCCTGGGCCATTGCCGACGTGTACGACTGGGAGGTCGACTTCACCCGCGATCTGCGTCCCGGCGATCGCGTGGAAGTCCTGATCGAGCGGCTGCAGTCGCCGCAAGGGGAGAAGCGGCTCAGCCGGATTTTGGCCGCGCGCGTCGATGTGGCGGGGATCCCCAGCTTCGCGTTTGCGTTCGATAATCCGACCGGCGCAACCGGTTTCTATGACGATCGTGGCCGCTCGTTGCGTCGCGCCTTTCTGCGGGCGCCGCTGCGCTTCAGCCACATCTCGAGCCGCTTCGGTGGACGCTTCCATCCGATCCTCAAGCGCTGGAGAACCCACGAGGGCACCGATTACGCGGCGGGCTACGGCACGCCGGTGCGCGCCACCGCGGACGGCATCGTGACCGAGGCAGGCCGCAACGGTGGCTACGGCAATCTCATCGAGATCCGGCACGCCAACGGCATCCGCACGCGCTACGGCCACCTCTCGAAATTCGCGAAGGGCTTGCATGTCGGGCAGCGGGTCAGCCAGGAGCAGACGATCGGGTACGTCGGGTCGACCGGACTCTCCACCGGTCCGCACCTGCACTACGAGTTCCTGGTGAACGGCCGGCCGACGAATCCCCAGCGCAAGGATGCGGGGGCCGGCGAGCCTGTGGCGGCGAAGTTGAAGTCGGCGTTCGATACCGTGCGCGCACAGCTCTTCGCGGAGCTCGAGCCCACCGGTCTCCCCGCCGCGGCTCCGGCGTTCGGCGCCGCCGCGGCGGCTCGCGAAGACTAGCCTCCAACTTCCGAACACATCTCGTGGAGCTCTATCCCGCCGTTGACATAGAAGGCGGGCGCGTGGCGCGCGCTCACGGCGCCATGGCCGAGCCGCTGGCGGCGCTCGACGCGTTCGCCAGCGCCGGGACGCGCTGGATCCACCTCGTCGACATGGACCGCGCCTATGGGCGGCCGGACAATCACGAGCTCGTCGGCGCGGTGCTGCAAGCCGCGGCCGTCAAGGTTCAGGTCGGGGGCGGGTTGTTTCGGGAGGCCGACATCGAGCAGATGTTCACGCTCGGCGCGACGCGCGTCGTCATCGGGCCGCGCGGGGCGGTAGACGGCGGGCTCGTGGAACGGCTCGTCGTCCGCCACGGCGCAACCCGGCTCGCCGTCGGGATCGATGCGAAGCACGGCCGGGTCGCACCGCGCGGCACAGGCGACATTCTCGATCTCACGGCGCACGAGCTCGCGCAGCGAGTGTCGCGGCTGGGGATCCGCACGATCATCTACAACGAGGTCACGCGCGACGGCCAGCTGACAGGTCCCGACATCGACGGGGCCAAACACCTCGCCGCACTCGGCCTGGACGTGATCGTCTCGGGCGGCGTGGGCTCGCTCGACGATTTGCGCGCGGCGCGCGCCGCGCGGCTGGCTGGCGCGTGCGTCGGGCGCGCGCTGTACGACGGCAAATTCACGATCGCGGAGGCGCTTGCGTGCCTCTCATGATCCTGCGCGGCATCGCCGTGCTGTCGCTGATCCTCCTGCTCTGGAATCCTGCCAGCTCGCGTCTGCTGCCTGCCGGTGACCAGCCCATCGTGCTGCTCGATGCGTCGCTCAGCATGACCGGTGCGCCGTGGCGCGCCGCGCTCGACACCGCGCGCGCGTACGCGCGGCGGCGCGCGGTCGTGTGGCGATTCGGGACTGGCGTGACCGCGTTCGACACCGCAGCGCCGGCGGCCGGCGCCAGCCACCTCGCTCCGGCGCTCGAAGCGGCCGCCGGGAGGGCAGGTGAGGTCGTCGTCGTGACCGACGGCGACGTGGACGACGTGGCGGCAATTCCCGCCGATCTGCTCCGGCGCCCCCGCGTCATCGTCCAGCCTCGCGCGCCGTTCTTCGATGCGTACGTCGCCGGGATTGAAGGGCCGAGGCATGTGACGCGGGGCGACACCATCCGGCTCAGGGTGAGTTACGGCGTAGCGGGAACGAGGGACGGGGGACGGGGGACGGGTAAGGCGACGCTCGTGGTGTCGGTGGAAGGTCGCCGCATTGCATCGCAGTCGGTTACGCTTCCCGATAGCGGCGTCCTGACGACGGAGATCACCCTTCCCTCGTCCCACGTCCCCCGTCCCGGTTGGTCAGTGCTCGACGTCAGTCTCGATGGTGTGAAGGACAGTGAACCCCGAGACGACAGCCGTCAGTTCGACGTCGACGTCAGCCTCGAGCCCGCGGCCGTTATCTTCGCCTCGCCGCCGGATTGGGAGGCGCGGTTCCTCGCCCGTACGCTCAGCGACGTCGCCCGCGTGCCGGTGAAGGTGTTCGTCGAGACGGAGCCGGGACGCTGGCGCGACGGCGCGACACTCGCGCCCGCCGCGACCAACGTGCTCACGAGCGCGGCGGCGAACGCGCGGCTCGTGATCGCGATGGGCGACCCGGAGCGTGCGCGCGCGTTCACCCGTGGATCAAGAAACGCGCTGCTCGTGTGGCCCACGAATGGCCAGCCGGGTGACTGGTACGTCGAGCGCCCGCTCTCCTCTCCGCTCACCGCCGCGCTCGCCGGCGTGATTTGGGACTCGCTGCCGCCCGCGACGGCGGTCTTCGTGCAGCCGCACGATTCGAATCCTGCGGCGACGGTCGCGCTGGTCGCCCGGCTGGCGCGGCGCGGCGTCCCGCGCCCGATCGTCACGCTCGAGGAACGCAACGGCGGGCAACGGGTCGCCACCGTCAAGGCGGCCGGCCTGTGGCGCTGGGCGTTTCGCGGCGGCGCCGCGCAGGAGGGCTATCGCAGCGTTGTGGCAGCACTGGTGGACTGGCTCTTGAGGGAGCGCGGAGCGGGGAGCAGGGAGCGGGCAGTTCCGCTCGCTCTGGAGGCAGCGAACGGGCTGCCGATCGTCTGGCGGTGGACATCGTCGGATACTGCGCGCGCGCTCGCCGTCAGATTGCGAACGGGCGATACGACGCGCACGGACACATTGCGGTTCGACGCGGCCGGCCGCGCCGAGCTGTTGCTGCCGCCCGGCGCGTACCGATACGCGTTGAGCGGCGGTCCGGAGCAGGGTGTCGTTGCGGTCGAGACATACTCCGATGAGTGGCTGCCGCGCGCGCCGGCACTCAGCGCGCAGCCGGGGGAGGCGACGTCCCGCTTCGCCTCGATCGGGCTGCGCGACCGCTGGTGGCTCTTCATCATCGCGATCGCGGCACTGACGACGGAATGGGCGCTGCGCCGGCGCCAGGGATTGCCCTGATGGGTCTCTGGAAAAAAGTCGGCCGCCTCTTCACGGACGGTGCGGTGGACACCGTCAAGCTCGAAGCAGTGCAGCGCATGCTGGTCGAGGCGGACTTCGGCGTTGCCGCGACGAACGAGACGGTCGAGAAGCTGAGTCGCGCCGACACGGTCGATCAAGCGAGTCTCGAGCGGATCATCGTCGAGGAGCTGGGTCCGGCGGCGACACCACTGGCGCGTGCAGCGGAGCCGCCGACAGTCATCGTGATCTTCGGCGTGAACGGCACCGGGAAAACGACGTCCGTTGCGAAGCTTGCGAAGCTGCTGCAACGCGAAGGACGCAGCGTGCTGCTGGCGGCGGCCGACACATTCCGCGCCGGCGCGACCGAACAGCTCAAGGTCTGGGCCGATCGTTTGAACGCGCCGTTCGTGGGCGCATCCCACAGGGGCGACCCCGCCGCCGTCGCGTTCGACGCGGTCGAAGCCGCCACCACCCGCGGCGTGGACACGGTGCTCGTGGACACCGCGGGGCGGCTTCATACCGACGAGCGGCTGCGCGAAGAGCTCAAGAAGGTCGTGCGCGTCGTGGGAAAGCGCCAAGCGGGGGCACCGCATGAATCGCTGCTCGTGCTCGACGCCACCGTCGGGCAGAACGCGGTTCGCCAGGCGGAGGCGTTCGCCGCCGCGGTCCCGCTCACCGGTCTGGTGATTGCCAAACTGGATGGTACCGCCAAGGGTGGGAGCGTCGTGGCACTGCGGCGCGCGGTCCAGGTACCGATCCGGTTTCTCGGAACCGGAGAAACCCTCGACGACCTCGAGCTGTTCGATCCCGTGGTGTTCGCCCACCGCCTGGTTTCCGGGTGAAGCTCCAGCTCAACTCGCCAGTCAAGTTCCTCAAAGGCGTCGGCCCGAAGCGCGCTGAGGCCCTCCAGAGACTCGGTATCCGCACCGTCGGTGATCTCCTGTATCACGTGCCGCATCGCTATCTCGACGCCACCACCGTCACGCCGTTGGCGCGTGCGGCGATTGGACAAGACGTCACGTGCGTGGGCCGTGTCGTCAGCACGGGAGTGTTGCCCACCCGACGGGGACTGCGGGTGTTCCGCGCGGTGCTCAAGGATGACAGCGGCTTGCTCGAGTGCGCATGGCCCGGCCGCCCCTTCCTCGAGCGGCAGATCAAGAAGGGGCAGCTGTTGCTGGTCACGGGACCCGTGCACTACCACGGCAAGCAGATCGTGCCGCGCGAGTTCATCGTCCTCGCCGAACCAGACGACGAGAACGAGAGCAATCCGGGGCTGGTGCTGCCCGTGTACCCGGCGACCGAGGGCCTCACCCATCGGCAGATTCGCGCCCTCGTGCAGCAGCATCTGAACGAGCTGCTGCCGCTCGTCACCGATCCGCATCCCGCCGCGTTCCGCGCCACCCACAATCTGATCGAGCTGCGTCCCGCGCTCGAGCTGATGCATCGCCCCAAGCGCGTCGAGGAGGCCGAGCTGGGGCGCCGGCGCCTCGCGTTCGACGAGCTGTTCGACCAGCAGCTGGTGCAGGCGCGCGCCCGACACCTCGCGAAGCGTTCCCGTGCCGGCATTCGCTTCGAGCTCAAGCGCGAGCTCACGACAAAGCTCAGAGAAAATCTTCCATTCGAGCTCACCGGAGATCAACGCCAGGCGATCCGTGAGATCAGCGGCGATATGACGGCCCCGCTGCGGATGCACCGGCTCCTGATGGGCGACGTGGGTACGGGAAAGACGGTCGTCGCGCTGTTCGCCATGCTGCTCGCCGCCGAGAACGACTATCAGGCCGCGATCATGGCGCCGACGGAGCTCCTCGCCGAGCAGCACGGCGCGACCTTGACGCGGCTGCTCGAGCCGCTCGCGATCCGTCCTGAGCTCCTGCTGGGCCGCATGACGGCAGCGGAGAAATCGGCCGTGCGGGAGCGCATCGCCAGCGGTGGGCCGCGCCTCGTCGTCGGAACGCACGCGCTGATCCAGGAGTCGGTCACGTTCCGCAGGCTGGGTCTTGCCGTCATCGACGAGCAGCACCGCTTCGGGGTCGAGCAGCGCGCCGCGCTCGTCGAGAAGGGTGACGCTCCCGACGTCTTGCTGCTGACCGCCACCCCGATTCCCCGATCCCTCGCCCTCACGCTGTATGGCGATCTCGACGTGACGCAGCTGCGCGAGCGGCCACCCGGCCGCGGTGCGGTCAAGACCGCTCTCCGCACCGACGCAGCGCGGTCGAAGATCTACACGTTCATCCGCAGCGAGTGCGCCGCGGGGCGGCAGGCCTACGTCATTTATCCCGTCATCGACGAATCAGAGCGCGCCGACCTGAAGGCCGCCACCACGATGGCCGAGAAGTTGGCGAAGACGTTCTCCGAGTTTCGCGTGGGCCTCGTGCACGGCCGGCTGAAGGCCGATGAGCGCGATGCCACGATGCGCGCCTTTCGCGACAACACAGTCAACATTCTCGTCGCGACCAGCGTCATCGAAGTCGGGATCGACGTCGCGAATGCCACGGTGATGCTGATCGAGCATGCCGAGCGATTCGGATTGGCACAGCTGCACCAACTCCGCGGCCGAGTGGGGCGTGGACCGGCGGCCAGCCACTGCATTCTGCTGTCGGATTCCGCGGAGGCCGCGGCGCGGCTGCAGGCGTTCTGCGAAACGACGGACGGCTTCAAGATCGCCGAGCTGGACCTCCACGAGCGTGGCATGGGCGAGCTCGCCGGCGCTCGGCAGTCCGGCGGCGTGCCGTTACGCTATGCGAATCTCGAGACCGACTTGCCGCTGCTCGATGCCGCGCGCACCGCGGCCGCGGCGATGATCGCTACGGATCCGGCGCTCGAGCGGCGCGAGCACGCGGCGTACCGCGAGCGGATTGTGACGCGATATGAGCGAGGCTTCGAGCTGTTCCGGGTAGGGTGACCCGGGGCCGTGCCCCGGGTCAAAATGGAAGGCGAACGCCCACCTGCAGTCGGTTCGCGGGGAACGGAATATTCTCCGGCCCTTGCCCCGGATGCAGGTCGATGATGAACAGCGCCGTCGTGGCGAGCAGTCCCGCCTGGGCACCCAGCAGCCACCGATTGGCCCGCCGGTCGAACGCGCGCGAGCGTTGATACAGCGCCTCGGCGTCGCTCCGCACGTACCGGCCGTCCGATCCCAGCGCACACGCGTCCTGCGCCGCGCGGCAGATATCGAGCAGCGCATTCCACTCACGGCGGGACCGGCCGTGCTCCCGCTCAGCGAAGAAGATCAGAGCCGCGACGCTTGCTGCAGTGAACCATTTGCCGTTGTGGACGAGGGCCTGCTGGAACGAGGCTCGTTGGCCGTCTGCCATCAGCCGTCTGCTGTCAGCACAGACGGCCGACGGCTGACGGCAGATGGCCTGGCTCCGGAGCGCCGGGACCGCACCGCAAGCCAACACGCCAAGGACGGTAATCGAGCGACGCGTCATCATCGATACGTATGAATATTGCCCCTGCCCGCGATCACCACCACTTGCCGGTCGCGTACGAGCGGCGGCTCTTCGATGGGGCCGGCGACTTGCGCCCGCCAGCGAATCGCCCCGCTCCTGGGATCGACGAGCAGCACTTCGCCGCTGACGCTGCCGACGAGCACGCCGGAGGCTAGAGGGGTCGGACCGGCCGTGGCGACGATGTCGAGCGTGTGACTCGTCGCGTTATCGGGGGCGTCCACCGGAATCATCCAGAGCCGGCCATCGCGCGCGAGTACGAACAGCGTATCGGCGACGAGCGCCGGCGCGCCGTACACGGCATCACCCGCGCCGCGGTCCCAGGCCACGCTCCATGATGCGAGATCGACGGCGACGATCCGGCCGTTCGTGGTGGCGAGAAAGACACGACGGCCATCGGTGGCGGGAGTCGCGAGCACCGCGCCGGGAAGCGACCGCTGCGCGCGCACTGCGCCTGTCTGGCGATCGAGCAAGAACAGGGTGTCGCTCGTCGTGGCGACGACGAGCCCGCTTGGCGTGACGACCGGACCCGCCCGCACCGCGCCGCTCAGCGGGCGGCGCCACTCCACCTTGCCGCGCTCCGGCTCGAGGCGCAGCACGAGGCCATCCTCCGTGCCGGCATAGATCCCTTCACCATCGAATGCGAGCGGAGCCGTGACGCTGCCCGCCGGCGTGCGCCAGAGCTGCCGGCCGTCCCGCAAGCGGATCGCGTAGACGCGGCCCTGCGGCTGTGACTCCGTGGCGACGTACAGGCGGTCTTCGTCGAGGAGCGGGCCGGCACGGACGCTGCCGTCGAGGTGCGACCGCCAGAGCACGTCCCCGCTCGAGCGATCGACGAGCACGAGGTTGCGGTCGGCGGTCCCGACGGCGACCACCGACTCGCCCAACGCGGGACTGCCACGCACACCGCGTCCCATGCCCACATGCCAGAGCGGACGCGGATCGGGGTTCAACGTCTCGTGCGCACCCGCGTCGTGGCGCTGGTTGCCGAGGTAGGCGGGCCAGCCCGATTCCTGCCGCGCGGGGCCTGTTTTCATGGCCGGTGCGCAGGCCGCGACGATCGCGTTGACACTGAAAAGACCCGCCACTAGTATGCCGCGCCTATGCCCGAACGTCATTGGATCGAAGAACTTCCGCAGCACGCCGGCGAGACCGTGGTGGTGCGCGGCTGGGTGGCGACGACTCGCTCGAGCGGGAAGATCGCGTTCGTCGTGGTGCGGGACGGGACGGGCTACCTGCAAGCGGTGATCTCCAAGAAAGATGTGGCGCCGGAAGTCTGGGACGCGTTCGGGAAACTTACTCAGGAGACTTCGCTCGAGGTGACCGGGAGCGTGCGAGTGGATGCGCGCGCGCCGGACGGCGTCGAGCTGCAGACCTCGGGCCTCGAGATCATCGGGCCGAGCCCCGACTTTCCGATCACGCCGAAGGAGCATGGGATCGCCTACCTGTTCGAGCACCGGCATCTGTGGCTGCGCTCCAAGCAACAGGTCGCGATCGCGCGCGTGCGCCACGAAGTCATCCAGGCGATTCGCGATTTTTTTCATCAACGCCACTTCACGCTCGTGGACACGCCCATTCTCACCGGCTCGATCGGCGAGCATGCGGGCACGCTGTTCTCCGTGGACTACTTCGATCTCGGGAAGGCGTATCTCGCGCAGACCGGCCAGCTGTACGTCGAGGCCGCCGCGGCGGCGCTTGGCAAGGTCTACTGCTTCGGTCCGACGTTCCGCGCCGAAAAGTCGAAGACGCGCCGGCACCTGACGGAGTTCTGGATGGTGGAACCCGAAGTCGCCTGGAACGACTCGGATGCCAACATGCGGCTGCAGGAGGATTTCGTTTCGTACATCGTGGGCCGCTGCCTGGAGCAACGGAAACAGGATCTCGCCGAGCTGGGCCGCGATCTCACGCCGCTCGAGCGCGTGCAGCCGCCGTTCCACCGGATCTCGTATACCGATGCCGTCGCGAAGCTCAAGAGTCTCGGCACGGACATGGAGTGGGGCCGGGATCTGGGCGGGGACGACGAGACGACGCTCGCGAAGCAATACGACCGGCCGGTCTTCGTCTACAACTACCCGAAGATCGTGAAGGCGTTCTACATGAAGGAGAATCCGGCCGATCCGCGCACCGTGCTCAATAACGACTGTCTCGCGCCCGAGGGCTACGGCGAGATCATCGGCGGCAGCCAGCGCGAGGACGATTACGACAAGCTCCTCGCCCGCATTCGTGCCGAGAAGCTGCCGGAAGAGGCGTATTCGTGGTATCTCGATCTCCGGAAGTACGGCACGTTCGTGCATGCGGGATTCGGACTCGGCGTCGAGCGGACGGTGGCATGGATCTGCGGCATCCCGCACATCCGGGAGGCGATCGCATTTCCGCGGACCTTGTACCGGTTGTGGCCTTGACAGTTTAGGGACTCGTTTTTAGGGTTCTCCTCGCTTCAAGGGAGTCGCGTCCCGCAATGGCCTCGAATTGTGGCCACGGTGACGCGATTTTTGTTTTGAGGAGGCCAACAATGTTGGTTGCAGCGCACTCCAAGTCGATCAGCCCGACGGACGTCGGTACGGGGAGGCTCGCGTTTCGAGCCTGCCTAGGTAGAGGTGTATTCGGCACGGGAGCACAGCGCTAAAGCACGCGATTCCTCGAGTTTTCGCGCTCGCCCCACCCCGTGCCGCTCACGTGGTGGGGCGAATTGTTTTTGGCCCGGTCCGGGCGGGAAATCCGCGAAGGACCGCGACTCCCATAGCGGACGGAACGCTCGGCCGGGCCGTCTGACTGGGAAATCGACTGGTAGGCGAGGCGCCGGGGTGAGCCCGCGGGCTGGCTGTCCCTCTCATCCCGGCTGGGTATGATACGAATCCATGACCGACATCGAAATCTTCGGTTCACACGAGTCCAACACGCTCGAGCAGCTCCGCGACGTCGCGAGCCGCGCCGAGCGCGCTGCGCTCATGGCTGACGGCCACCTGGGCTATGTCATGCCGATCGGCGGCGTGGCGGCGTATCGCGACAAGGTCTCCGTCGTCGGTGTGGGATTCGACATCGCCTGCGGCAACGCCGCCATCCGCACTGACTTGAAGCTGCCGCAGATCCAGGGTCGGGTGCGCGAGCTGGCGGATGAGATTCAGGCGTCGCTGTCGTTCGGCGTGGGGCTGAAGAACCGCGCCGCAGACGCGCCGACCGACGATCCTCTGTTCGCCGATCCGACGTGGGATGCCGTGCCGGACAAGCACGAGCGCGAACGCCTGCGCGCCAAGGCGCGCGAGCAGCTGGGCACGGTCGGCAGCGGCAACCACTACGTGGACGTGTTCGCTGACGAAGAGAACAGCATCTGGGTCGGCGTGCACTTCGGCTCGCGCGGGTTCGGCTTCGGCGTCGCGCACGGCTTCCTGGCGCTGTCGCAGAACAAGCAGTGGGGCGAGCGCGCGCCGGAGCGCGAGGCGCTGCTCGACGTTCATTCGGCCGTCGGCGACGCGTACTGGCAGCTGATGAATCTGGCCGGACGCTACGCCTACGCCGGCCGCGAGTGGGTGGCGCGCAAGGTCGTCTCGATCCTTGGCGGTCGCGAGGAGGAGCTGGTGCATAACCATCACAACTTCGCGTGGATCGAGGAGCACGGCGGCGAGAAGTTGTATGTCGTGCGCAAGGGCGCGACGCCGGCATTTCCGGGTCAGAAGGGATTCGTCGGCGGCTCGATGGGCGACAACGCCGTGATTCTGCAGGGCGCCACGCCGGCCGACACGGCGACGCAGGAGCTGCAGGCGCGCGCATTGTACTCGACCGTGCATGGCGCTGGGCGCGTCATGAGCCGCACCGCGGCCGCGGGCAAGCGGACGCGCAAGGGCAAGGTGCTGAAGCCGGGCGCGATCTCGCGCGAGATGATGAACGCGTGGATCAAGGAGCAGGGCGTAGTGCTGCGCGGCGGCGGCACGGACGAGAGCCCGCACGTCTATCGCCGTTTGCCGGACGTGCTCAAGGCGCAGGGCGCGACCGTCGAAGTGTTGCATACGCTGCGTCCGCTGATCGTCGTGATGGCTGGGGCGGACGAGTTCGATCCGTACAAGGACTGAGTCGCAAGTGAGGAGGCTGTACGAGGACAGATTCCAGGTGGCGGCCGAGCCGTTTCGACCGGAGCTTCGGAGTGGATCACGCCCACTGGCACCATTCGAGCCGTACAGCCGTATAAACTCCGTGTGTGAGAAACCCTTCTCCAAGCGTCTTCATCCGTTAGGCTGGGTATGACTTATGGGAAAAGACAAAAGACCGCGTAAACCCAAACCTCCCACGCCGGAGCAGAGCCCGAGTGACGAGGAGTTGGAGCACCCAACGCAGGCCAAAGGGGATCTGCAGCCTCCAGCGCGCCGGCCACCGACGGCTGTCGGGGCGGATACTCCTCCACCTCCACCACCACGCGAGCCGGTCCGGCTACCACAGCGTCGCAGTCTGCCACCGCAACGTCCTGTCTTGTACCAGCTGCTCCAGACGATCCGCGCCGCCGTCGGTACGATGCTGGATATCGCAGACGCGGCCGCCGACGCGATCACGAGACGGATCGAGGAGCGGGCGTAGTCATTCCGCTGGTGACGTTGAAGTTTCGTGACGCCACGCTCGCAGCGCCACGCGCGGGTCCGCGTCGGGCGAGACGGCAAGCGCATTGTGACGGTGCTGCGGCTCCCCACCAAGAAACCATGGGCGATCGATGTCTCCTTCTTCACGGTCGGTGAAGCGGCCGCTGTATTTGACCGGGATGGCCGTGTCGGTCACGCATCAACGGCAAGGGTTGGGACGCCTCGCGCTCGACGATGCCTGTGCCGTCGCAGAAAAGTGGCCGGCCGACGCCATTCGCCTCGATGCCTACGACGCCGAGGCGGGCGCGGGGGGTTTCTACGACCGCTGCGGGTTCACGGAGCGTGGCCGAGTGGTGTACAAGGGCACGCCCCTGGTGTACTACGAGCGACTGCTGCGGTAACCTGTTCTAACCCCTCATTGCAGGAGCTGGTATGCGTGCGTGCATCACTGTGCTGTTGTTGGTATCGCTGACCGCCCGCGCCCCGCAAGCGCAGAGCGCCCAGGCGCAAACCGCCGAGACTCCGGAGCAGGTTACCGATCGATTCATCGCGGCCATGCGCACCGGTGACTGGAACGGAATGGCGTCGCTCATGCATCAGAACGCGCTCAAGGAGATGCGCCAGCTCCTGGCCGGAGTGTTTGAAGCGCCCAATGCCGGCCCGATTCGCCAGCAGCTGCTCGGCGTCACCACGGTAGAACAGAGCAAGGCCCTGTCGGATACTGCCGTCTTCGCGTCGCTGATGCGGATGACGATGCAGGACGCCGATGTCGCAGAGCTCTTGAAGTCTGCCAAGGTGCAGGTCCTTGGCCACGTGAACGAGGGCACCGATACCGTGCACGTCGTGTACCGCATGGCGATGACGGTCAACGGGATTCCGATTACGAAGATGGATGTCATGTCGCTCGCGCGTTCGCCGGTGGGATGGCGCGGTCTGCTGAAGGGCGATGTTTCGGCACTCGCCGCGGGGATGCGCGCGGCGCTGCAAAGCCAATGAGCCCGCCTCCAGAGGGAGCGGGCATGGCCGACAAAGATCGTCTCATGATCGGCATCTGGATGCTGGCGGCGTCGTCCAAGCGCTCTGCAACGGAGGTCCGTAGTCCGATCGTGGGGCGTGGCTCGTGGGTCGTGGGACAGTCGCCGGTCATCGCCGTGACTTGACCTCGTCCCACAACTTGTCCAGCTGCTCCAGCGACGCGCGTCCCATTTCGAGGCCGCGCTCCTCAGCGAGCTTTTCCACTTTCTCGAATCGCTGCTGGAATTTGAGATTCGCCCGCTCGAGCGCCTGACCCGACTCGATGCCGTGCTTGCGCGCGAGATTCACCGCGGCGAACAGCAAGTCGCCGACCTCTTCTTCGATCTGCTCCCTGCGGCCCCCTGCCTGCTCCTTCTCCAACTCCGCTGTTTCCTCTTTCACCTTGGCGAGCGGCCCCTTCACATCGGGCCAATCGAATCCGATCCCTGCCGCGCGTTCTTGCAGCCGGTACGCCATGAGCAGGGGAGGCAGCGTCGGCGGGAGCCCCGCCAATGTGCTGCGCTTGCCACCGGCGCGCGGCTCGCGTCGCTTCACCAGCTCCCAGCCGGCGTGGTCGTCGCGGCTTCCGCGGCCTTCGCCGAACAAGTTCGGATGCCGCCGCCACATCTTCTCCTCGAGCGTGTGCGTCACCACTTCCGCATTGAATTGCGAACGCTCCTCTGCAATGACGATCTGAAACGCGAGATGCAGGAGCAGGTCGCCGAGCTCGTCGCGCATCGCCTCGGGATCATCGGTCTGAATCGCGTGATCGAGCTCGAGCGCTTCTTCGACGAGGTAGGGACGGAGTGTCTGTGGAGTCTGTACTCGGTCCCAGGGACAGCGCTGTCGCAACTCGCGCACGAGTCCCAGAGCACGTCCAAGCGCTGAATCGCCTTGCATTTAGCCTCCGGGCCGGGTATCATACCCGCGCCAGTGAGCGTGTCAACGAAGGGCGAGGCCTGGGTGGAAGTGGACGTGGAAGCCCTCGTCGACAACGCCCGAACGGTAGCAAAGATAGCAGGCACTCGGCTCCTCCCTGTCGTCAAGGCCAATGCGTACGGGGTCGGAGCCGTCCTAGTATCTAAGGCCCTCGAGCAGCTCGATCCTTGGGGCTACGGCGTCGCCACAATCGACGAAGCGGTCGAGTTGCGCGCGGCCGGCATCACCCGGCCGATCCTCGTTTTCATGCCGGCCCGTGCCCAGCTGTTCGACGAGTACGACCGCCATCAGTTGACTCCGGCGCTCGGCGACGCCGGTAGCATCCTCGAATGGACCACGCGCGGCGAGCGCCCCTTCCATATCGAGATCGATACCGGGATGGGACGCGCCGGTGTCCGCTGGGATGAGGTCGAGGAGTTGGGCGAGGCCGTCGATACTCTGTCGCTCGAGGGGTGCTACACGCATTTCCACTCGGCCGAGCGACGGGATGGCAGCGCGGAGCTGCAGCTCGAACGGTTTCTCGGCGCGGTCAAACGGCTGCCGCGGCAGCCCCAGTTGCTGCACGTCGCGAACAGCGCCGCCGCGCTGCGGGGCCAGCAGTTCGCGTTCGACCTGGTGCGGCCCGGGATCTTCCTGTACGGCGGCTCGCCTGCGGAGGACCTGCCGCAGCCGCGTCCGGTTGTGAGCGTGAGAGCAAGAGTGCTGAGCGTGCGGCGGATGCGCAGCGGAGACACCGCGAGCTACGACGCGAGCTGGACCGCGCCGCGCGATACGGTAATCGCGACGCTGCGGTGCGGTTACGCCGACGGGCTGCGGCGCATGCTCGCGAGCGGGGGAGCCAAGGTGCTGCTGCGCGGCCAACGCTGCCCGATCGTGGGGCTGGTGCAGATGGATATGGCGCTCGTCGAGACCGGCACGCTCGAGGTTCAGGTCGGCGATGTCGCGACCATCGTGGGCGCCGACGCGAAGCAGCGCATCACCTTGAACGAGATCGCGCAGTGGAGTGGTGAGGTGCCGCACGAATTCCTGACGGGGCTGGGCTCGCGCCTGCGGCGAGTCTCCGTGTGAAATACGGCACGGGCCGCGCCGCGATCATCGTCCTGGATGGACTCGGCACGGGGCCCGCGCCAGATACCGCGGAGTACGGCGATGCGGGGTCCGACACGCTGGGCAACGTCGCCCGCGCCGTCGGTGGGTTGACGCTTCCCAATCTGGAGCGGCTTGGATTAGGAAAATGCCGGGAGGGTTTCGTGATCCCCGGGCTTGCGCCCGGAGTCAGCCCCACAGCAGCGCACGGGATAGCTCAGCCGGCATCGGCGGGGAAGGATAGCACCACAGGACACTGGGAAATCTGCGGCGTGCTGGTGGAGAAGGCGTTTCGAACGTATCCCCGAGGATTTCCTGTTCCACTGCTGGACGAGTTCGCGAAACGCACGGGGCGCGGCTGGCTGGGCAACAAGGCCGCATCCGGCACCGCGATCATCGACGAGCTCGGCGCCGAGCATCAGCGGACGGGCAAGTGGATCGTCTATACGTCCGCCGATTCGGTCTTTCAGGTTGCGGCACATGAGCAGACGGTGCCGCTGGGGAAGCTGTATGAGGCCTGCGCGATCGCGCGCGAGATGCTCGTCGGCGCGGATGCCGTCAGCCGAGTGATCGCGCGGCCGTTCGAAGGGACGGCGGGGGACTACCGCCGGACGCCCCATCGCAAGGATTTTTCGATCGCGCCGACCGGCACGACACTGCTCGATGTGATGGCCGATGCCGGTGTCACGAGAATTGGCATCGGGAAAGTGGACGACCTGTTCGCGGGCCGGAACATCAGCAGCGAACACACGCCCACGAACGCCGATGCCTACCGGCGCATCGAGCGGGCGCTCGAAACGCTCGACACGGGGTTCGTCTTCGTGAACGTGATCGAATTCGACCAAACATGGGGGCACCGCAATGACGTGCCGGGGTTTCACCAGGGTCTCAAAGAGCTGGACGCGTGGATCCCGCGGCTGCTCGCGCGGCTGCAGCCGGATGATCTGGTGATGCTCACCGCCGATCACGGCAACGATCCGACGACGCCGTCAACGGATCATTCGCGCGAAGTCGTGCCGTTGCTCGTGCTGGGGCCGAATGTGCATCCCGTGCCGCTGGGCACGCGCCGCACGTTCGCCGACATGGGGCAGACCGTCGGTGAGTATTTCGGGCTGCCGCCGCTCGCCGCGGGCCGGTCGTTTCTCAAGGACGTTTCGGCGTGAAGGACCTGGTGAAACAGGCGCGCGCAGCGATGCAGCACGCGTGGGCGCCCTACAGCAACTTTCATGTGGGCGCGGCGGTCGAGGCGGCCGACGGCAGCGTCTATGTCGGCTGCAACGTCGAGAGCGCGTCTTACGGGCTGACCATCTGCGCGGAGCGGATGGCGCTCGGCGCGGCGGTGGTAGGCGGCGCGCGCAAGTTGAAGCGTATCGTCGTCACGACCGACGTGGATCCACCGGCCGCGCCGTGTGGCGCGTGCCGGCAGCTGCTCGCGGAGTTCGGACTGGATCTGGAGGTAACGGCGGTGGGACCGGCGACCGAAAAGCGCTGGACGCTGGCCGCGCTGTTGCCCGATGCCTTTACGAAGGAGACGCTGGACCGGTGACGCGGCGACTTGGTTTCCTGGTTCTACTCGTGGCGGCGGTGGGGGGGGGCGGCGCGATCTGGGCCTGTGTGGAGCAGGTCACCGCGCCGGGATCCTGCCCCAACTACTGTCCGACCGACTCGATCGCCATCCGTGACACGATCTTCACCACGATCATCGAGCGTGATTCGTCATTCCGCGGGTACGTGCCGAGCTATGGCGCCGAGGCGATGTCGGTCGCGGATCTGCCCGGTATTGTGGACAGCCGGGCCTTCTTTGTGTTGGCTAAGGCTGCGACGCGCGTGACGGTGAAAGGCGGGGATACCACAACGACGCCGATCATCCCGGACTCCGTGCGGTTCCGATTGTCGATCATGCGCCGCGACACCCTGGCGACGAATCTGCGCATCAGGCTGTATCACGTGCCCATCACCTCAGACTCCACCTCCACGTTTGCGTCGCTCGCCGCAGCGTTCAACGAGCCCGTGGTCGACAGTGTGAACGTCAGCGCACTGCTCGCCAGTCCGGCAATCATCGATACTACCCAAGCGGACTCCCTCGACCGGAGATTCTACGGCGATACGACGTACCGGGATGGCGCGGGACATATCCTGGCGGTCCGCGATAGTGGCCGGATCCTGGATCTCTACTTTCAGCTGGACACCTTGCAAGCGCCGGTGGTGGAAGCGGACAGCGGACAGCTGGGCTTCGGGGTCCGCGTGGCGGCTGATTCTCTCGCGAGCATCGCCCTCGGTACGAATGAGGGGGGGCGCCCTCCATTTCTGCAGCGATTCTTTCACCACACCATTCCCGATACGGTAAGCACGCAGCCCGACAGTATTGTCTCTGGGAATCAAACGCAGACTCCCGTATTCGACGGCTTTGTGTTCAATCCCCCGACGCCGGCGCTCGACAGCAATCTGGCGGTCGGTGGCGCGCCCTCGGCGCGGGCGCTGCTGCGCGTCGCGATGCCTGCGTTCCTGCACGACAGCATCGACGTCGTGCGGGCGACGGTCGTCCTCGTTCCCGTGAGCGCGGTGCAGGGGGTGGCCAACGATTCCTTCAGAATTGTGGTTCACCACGTCTCGACGGATCTGGGCGCGAAGTCCCCGCTCGATCCGAGCGCTGCCGGGGCTACGTTCATTCACATCGGATCGCCCGACACGGTGAACCTCGAGATCACCAACCTCGTGCGGGCCTGGTCGCTGGATACCACGATGACGACCGCGTTCGTCCTCGGGCAGGTGCCGGAGGCGGCATCGTATACGGAGATCCGATTCTATTCGTCCCGGGCGCCGGCATTCCGGCCCGGTCTCCATGTGACGTACGTGAAGCGCTTCAGATTCGGGGAGCCATAATGACGGTCGGACGGTCGGACGGCCGGACGGCCGTTGCCCTTCTGGTTGTGGTCACGCTGGCGGCCGTCGGGCCGTCCGGCCGTCTGGCCGCCCAGGACTCGCAGTTGGGGATCCGCGGGCTCGGGACCCCCGGGAAGTCGGAAAGTGTGCGGGCGCGCACCACCGGTGGCGCGTTCGCGCCGTTCGACGCGTTCTCCCCGCTGAGCGATGCGGCGCTCGCCGACGTGCGGCGCATGAGCGCCAGCGTGACGAGCGGCGTGTCGTGGCGCTCCGTCGATGCCAGCGGCACGCAGTCGTCGCTCCAGGGCACGCGCTTCCCGGCGATGGTCATTGCCGGGCCCGTCACCCGGCGCATCGTGGTCGGTGGCGGCTTCTCGACGTATCTCGACCGGTCGTTCGGCGTCATCATCCAGGACACCGTCAACCTGCGCGGCGTGCTGCAGCCCGTCACTGACGAAATCACGAGCGATGGCGCCATCACCGATCTGCGGCTCGCGGTCGCGGCGCGCATCGGCGGCCGGTTGGCACTCGGGGTCGGCCTGCATCGCATCACGGGCTCCACGCGCGTCACTGCCACCCGCAGCTTCGCCGACACCGCCAACTACCGCACCTCCACCGCCAAGGACGAGGTGGCCTACGGGGCAACGGGTGGATCGGCCAGTCTGTTGTTCGACGTCACGTCAGATCTTCGCGTGGCCGGGTGGGTCCGTTCCGATTCCAGGCTGCGCGCCGACGTCGGCGGCCACACCGTATCAGAAAACGATCTGCCCCGGACGTATGGCGCCGGCGTGCAATGGCGCGCGGGTGCGCAGGCGCGCCTCGCGGGCACCGTAATGTGGCGCAACTGGGGCGCGGTGCAGTCGATCGCCAATGCGCACGACACATTCAGCTGGTCGGTCGGCGCGGAGATTGGGTCGCCCGCGGCGCCGTTCCGGTTCGGCCTGCGCGGCGGGCAGCTGCCGTTCGGCGTGGGCAAGACACCGACCGAAGTCGGATACTCGGGAGGACTGGGCCGGCAGTTCGCGGGCGGCCGCGGCCGCATCGACATGGGCCTCGAGCGACTGCAGCGCCGCGGCACGGGACTCACCGAAGGCGTCTGGACGTTCATGCTGGGGCTGACCGTGCGGCCGTGAACGTCTACTTCCACACATTCGGCTGTAAAGCCAACCAGTACGACACCGAACGCGTGCGCCAGGCGTTCGACGCGAGCGGCGCCACGGTCGTAGACGATCCCGCATTCGCCGATCTCGCCGTCATCAATTCCTGCACCGTCACGAACGAAAGCGAAGTCAAGCTGCGTCGCCTCGTCCGGCACGTCGCGAACAGCGGCCACGCGCAAACCATCGTGATGGGGTGCGCGGCGGCACTCGACAGTGGTGCGATTGCGGCGTTGCCTTCGGTGCGCGCGGTGGTGGCGAATGCGGAACCGGACACCGTGCTGCGCGCAGCGGGATTTGCGGGTTCGGTTGAGGTAGGGGCGCAGCATGCTGCGCCCCTACATGCGGCTGCCCGCTCCCGCGCTCTCCTCAAGATCCAGGACGGTTGCGACGAGCACTGCACCTTCTGCGCGACGACACTCGCGCGCGGCAACAATCGCTCGCGACCCGTGGATGAGCTAATAGAGGAAGCGCGCGCGCTTGCGGAGCAGCACGCGGAGATCGTGCTGACCGGAGTCCACATCGGGACCTACGGGCACGACAGGTCACACGCCGGCACGACGGCACGTCACACGTTGGGTGCGTTGCTTGAAGCCCTCATAACTGCGGTGCCCACGGTCCGCTTCCGGCTTGGCAGCGTTGAAGCCACGGAGGTTGACGACACGCTCGCGCGGCTCCTGATCGACGCGCCTCGGAACCTGGCCGCGCACCTGCACGCCCCGCTGCAGTCGGGCTCCAACCGCGTGCTACGGCGCATGGGACGGCACTGGTACACAGCGGAGTCGTATCGCGCGCGAATCGAATGGCTGGCGGAGCGGATGCCCGTACTTGGTCTAGGTGCCGACGTGATCGCGGGATTTCCAGGCGAGACACTCGAGGATCATGATTCCTCGCTTAGGCTCTTAGAGTCTTTGCCGTTTAGTTACTTACATGTCTTTCCATTTTCAGTGCGTCCCGATGCACCGGCGGCGCGGCTGGCCGGCCAACTCCTGCCTGACGTGGTTCGGGAGCGGGCGCGCGAGCTGCGGGAGGTCGGGGAGGCCAAAGCGACGGCGTACCGCGCGGGGCGCGTGGGGCAGACCGCGGACGGAGTCGTGACGGGCCGCGGGAAGGGCCAGATCGAGGTGATGACGGAGGATTACCTGAGCGTCTATCTTGATACGGACCTGTGGGACGGGCGTCCCCGCTGCGAGGTGACGGTCCACTGACGATGCGCCGCGTGTACATCGAGACCTACGGCTGCCAGATGAACGTCTCGGATTCCGAGCTGATGTTCGGAGTCCTGGGCCGTGAGGGCTACGTGCGCACGGAAGATCCCGCCGAGGCGGATGTGCTGCTGGTAAATACGTGCGCGGTGCGCGACCACGCGGAGCAGCGGGTGCTCGGACGCATGGGCGAGCTGAAACGCTACAAGCGCCCCGGTGACGTGCTGGGCGTGGTCGGGTGTATGGCGCAGCGGCTCGGTCCCAAACTGCTCGAGCGGGTGCCGCAGGTCGATCTCGTCATCGGGCCCGACGGCTATCGCGGCCTCCCCGAGCTGATCGCGCAAGCGAGGGCCGGCGAGCGGGCCGCCGACGTGGCGTTCAAGGGCTGGGAACACTACGAAGATGTCCCCCCCGTCCGCGGCAATATGGTCTCGGCGTTCGTGACGGTGCAACGCGGCTGCGATTATCGGTGCACGTTCTGCATCGTTCCGATGACGCGCGGGCCGGAACGGAGCCGCAAGTTGGCCGATGTCGTGCACGAGGTCGCACGCCTCGCTGCGAACGGGGGGGGCACGACGGAGGTCACACTCCTTGGCCAGACCGTCAACAGCTATCACGACGGCGAACACGATTTCGCCGATCTGCTGCGTGCCGTTGGGGCGGTGGAGGGTATCCGGCGCCTGCGCTTCACGTCGCCGTATCCGACCGACTTCACACCGCGCGTGGTTGCCGCGATGGCCGAGACACCGGCCGTGTGCGAGCACGTCCATCTGCCGCTGCAAAGCGGCAGCTCGCGGACGCTCAAGCGCATGCTGCGCCGGTACGACCGCGACCGGTATCTGGCCGTGGTGGCGGCACTCCGCGCCGCGGTGCCCGGCACCTCGCTCTCGACCGACATTATTGTGGGATTCCCTGGCGAGACGGAGGACGAGTTTCAGGAGACGTTGTCGCTGGTGGAGCAGGTCCAGTTCGACGACGCCTACACCTTCAAGTATTCGGTTCGCGACGGCACCCCGGCGGTGCGGATCAAGGATCACGTGGCCGAAGAGATCAAGACCGAACGGATCGGTCGGCTCATCGCGCTGGTGCGGCGTATCGCAAAGCAGAAGAACATCGGCCTCATCGGGACGACCCACGAGATACTGGTCGAGGGTCCGGCGAAGCGCGGTGGGCTGCTGCAAGCGCGCACGCGCACGAACAAGATCGCGCTCCTGGACGGTCCGGCGGAGTGGATCGGGACCTACCGCCGCGTGCGGTTCACCGGAACGACCGGCTCGACATTCACGGCGTGGCCGCTGGAGAAGGAATACCCGGAGCTCGTCGCCGCATGGCAGTAACGAACGTCACCATGGAAGTCGTGCAGCGGGAGTACAAGAGCCTGCGCGACGCATTTCCCAAGTTCTGCGGCTGCGACATCTGTCGGAGCGACGTGCTCGTGTTCGCGCTCAATCGGTTGTCGCCACATTACGTCTCGACCCGCCAGGGCGAGATCCTCACCGAGCTGTCGCTCGGGAGCGATGGAGAAAAAGCCAAGCTCGACGTCGCGCTGGTCGAAGCGCTCCGCAAGGTCGCGCTCGCCCCGCGCTGCGGCGCAAAACCCACCCAACTGTAACCTGACGCGGCCCAGGTGCGGCCGCCGATTCTCTACCTCACAATTGCGTTTGGCGCCGGGCTGTTCACGGCGTTGAATGCGTACGCCGTGAGCAGTGCGCCGTACGCCGGACTGCTCGTTCTGCTCGGCACGGCCGTGCTGGTTCGCCGAGCGCCACTTGGCGCGGCAGTGGGCTTGATGTTCGTCGCCGGTCTGTTGTGGGGCGCGAGCGCGCTGCGCGAACAGCGCGCCTCCTGCGCGGGACGGTGGAGTGGGTGGGGTGCCCCGGGGCCGCGCCCCGGGGCTAACGAAACCCGCTCCGTAATTGTCCAGCTCACCGACCCCGTCTCAGCGACTGGCGGCGTCGCTGAAGGTGTCGTCCGCGCCGGTCCCTGCGGCGGCGCGCTCACCATTCGGTGGCCGGAGGGGCATCCGGCCCATGGCGGCACGACGTGGGTCGTCGCGGGACGATTTCTCGGCGAGAGCGGCCGTGGCATCCTCGTCGCGCGGCGCGTCCGCGAGCTCGATCCCGTCCCACGCGGGCGGGGCGCGCTCCGCGATCGCATCGCGGAGCGCAGCCGGCGGTTATTCGGTTCACGCGCGCCGCTCGTGGACGCGCTCGTCATCGCGCGCCGCGCGGAGCTCGATGCGGAGCTGCGCGAGCGTTACACGCGGTCGGGACTCGCCCACCTGTTGTCGATCTCGGGACTGCACGTCGGGTTCTTCGCCGCCTGGCTCAACGTCTTGCTCCTGCGACTGCGGCTCGGCCCGCGGGCGCGCTTCGTGGCGGGCACCAGCGTGATGCTGGCGTACGTCTGGTTGCTGGGCTTTCCCGCCCCCGCAGCCCGCTCGGCCGCGATGCTCCTGGCGCTCGACATTGCGAAGCTGCGCCAGCGCGTCGTCGCGCCCCGCGGATTGGTGGCGCTCGCGGCCCTCTGCGTGATGCTCGGTGATCCGTGGTCGGTACAGTCGGTCGGCGCGTGGCTGTCGGTGGCCGCCGTCGCGGCGGTGATCTGGGCGGGGCGCGCAACCGAACGGCTCCCCAAGGCCGCACGATTGCTTGCGCCCGCCGTCGCGGCGACGCTGCTCACCGCGCCGATCACCGCGTTCACGTTCGGCACGGTCGCACCCATCGGGGTCGTGGCGAACCTCGCTGCCATCCCGCTCGCGGGGCTCGCTGTTCCGGGACTCATGGTCGCGTTGCTGATCTCCTCGAGCTGGCTCGCCGCGGGCGCGGGATTGTGTCTGGCGCTGCTCGACGTCGTGGCACGGACGGCGGCGGCGCTCCCCGGCGGCCACTTCATCATGATTGCGGGCCCGCGGGCTGCGGCCTTTTGGCTGGGAATCCTGGCGGTCGCGTGGTGGCTCTGGAACTCGCCCCGCCGCCGCTGGCTCCTTGCGGCGCGGGTGGCGTTCGTCGGCGTGCTCATTGTGTGGACCACGCTCTTCCTCGCCTTTACACGCCGTTCTGTTTGTTCATGTCTCACCGTAAGTTTCCTTGACGTCGGCCAGGGTGACGCGATTGCGTTGCGCAGTCCGGCTGGGCGGTGGCTGCTGATCGACGGCGGGCCGCGGGGACCGCAGGGAGATGCCGGCCGCCGGGTCGTGGTGCCGTTCTTGCGTGAGGCAGGTGCCACGCAGCTGGCGGCAATCGTGGCCACGCACGCTCATCTCGATCATTTCGGCGGCCTCCCCGCCGTGCTCGATGCGTTCGATCCGGCCTTCGTCCTCGAGCCGGGGCAACCGGTGCCGGACGCGGGCTATCTTGGGTTCCTCAGCGCCGTCGAGAGCGACGGGGCAGAGTGGCGCCCGGCACGACGTGGCGATCGGTTGGAGCTGGACGGCGTAACGCTCGAAGTGCTGAGCCCGGATTCGGCGTGGGCGGTCAGCCAGACGGACATCAATGAGGAGTCGGTCGTGCTCCTCGTGACCTACGGCACCACGCGACTCCTGTTCGCGGGGGACGCGGGCGTGCCGACGGAGGCCCATCTCGCGGGGCGCATCGGGCGCGTGACGCTGCTGAAGGTCGGGCACCACGGGTCGCGTGGTGCCACGTCGGACCGCTGGCTCGATGAGCTGCAGCCGGTCGATGCCGTGATCAGCGTGGGCGCGAAGAATCGCTACGGTCATCCCGCGCCCGAAACGCTGGCACGGCTGCGAGGACATGGCGTCACCGTGCTCCGTACCGACCAGCGGGGCACGATCACCTTCACCGTCTCGAGTCATGGCACGCTCGCAATCACCGACGTCGGTCGTCACGATTGAGCGGTTCATCATGGAGCAGGAACGGCTCCATCCCGAAGCGACGGGGGAGCTGTCGAACCTGCTGTATGACATCTGCCTGGCCGCGAAGATCATCTCGCGCCAGGTACGCCGCGCGGGGCTCACCGACATCCTCGGCGAATTCGGCGCGATCAACGTCCAGGGCGAGGTGCAGCAGAAACTGGACGTGTTCGCCAACGAGACCGTCCGGCACGCCGTCGAGCATACGGGCCGGGTGTGCGTCGTTGCATCCGAGGAAGACGAGCACCCGATCCCCGTGCAGGTGCGCGAGGACCGGCGCGGCGGCAAGTACGTGCTCATGTACGATCCGCTCGATGGCTCGACCAACATCGGCGTCAACGTCTCGATCGGCACGATCTTTTCGATTCATCGGCGCAGTGCGACCAAGAAGGGGCCAGGCACGCTCGCCGACTGTCTGCAAAAAGGCCGCGCGCAGGTCGCCGCCGGATACATCCTGTACGGCTCGAGCACGATGCTCGTGTACACGACGGGGCAGGGCGTGCACGGCTTCACGCTCGATCCGACCATCGGTGAGTTTCTGCTGTCGCATCCCGACATCCGCTCGCCGGACGTCGGCACGTACTACAGCGTCAACGAGAGTCACTGGAACAAGTGGGCGCCGGGCATCCAACGCGTCGTGGCGGCGTTCAAGAACGGCGATGGTGGCCGAGTGGAAGCAAAAAACGCGCGCTACATCGGCTCGCTCGTTGCCGACATCCACCGCAACCTGATGTCCGGCGGCGTCTTTCTGTATCCGGCGGATACGAACTCACCGCAGGGCAAGCTGCGTCTGCTGTACGAAGCGGCGCCGCTCGCGTATGTCGTCGAGCAGGCGGGCGGCGCGGCCATCGACGGCGCACGCGACATTCTGGACATCAAGCCCGCCGAGCTGCACCAGCGCACGCCGCTGATCATCGGCTCCCAGCGCGACGTCGCCTACGCGCGATCGGTGCTTGCGTCGCAGTGACGCACGATTCGCCGGAGCGTCCCCGTCCCGTCGCTGACCAGAGCGCGCCCGGCGAGCCGCCGTTCACGCGCGGCATCTACCCCACGATGTATCGCGGCAAGCTGTGGACGATGCGCCAATACGCGGGCTTCGGCACGGCCGAAGAGACCAACGCGCGGTTCCGGCACCTGCTGGATGCCGGTCAGACGGGGTTGTCGGTCGCGTTCGACCTGCCCACGCAGATGGGCTACGACTCCGATCATCGGATGGCCGAGGGGGAAGTGGGGCGGGCGGGCGTGGCGATCGACAGCGTGGACGATCTGGAGCGGTTGTTCCACGGCATTCCGCTCGACAAGGTCTCGACGTCCATGACGATCAACGCGACCGCCGCGATTCTGCTCGCGATGTACGTCGCAGTCGGCGAAGAGCAGGGCGTCCCGCTCACCAAGCTGCAGGGCACGCTGCAGAACGACATCCTCAAGGAATACATCGCGCGCGGCACGTACATCTATCCGCCCGAGCCGTCGCTGCGACTCGTCGCCGACATCTTTCGGTTCACGTCGCGCGCCAAAATGAGCTTCAATCCGATTTCGATCTCGGGCTACCACATGCGTGAAGCGGGCGCGACGGCGGTGCAAGAATTGGCGTTCACCTTTGCTAACGGTTTGGAATACGTGCGCCGTGCGCAGTACGCCGGAGTGGTGGTGAACGATCTCGCTCCGCGACTCTCCTTCTTTTTCGCCGCGTATACGAATCTGTTCGAAGAAATTGCGAAATTCCGCGCCGCACGCCGGCTCTGGTATCGGCTCATGAAGGAGAAGTTCAACGCGTCGGACGCCGCCGCCCGGTTGCGCTTTCACACCCAGACTGGTGGCGCGACGCTCACGGCACAGCAGCCGCTCAACAACGTCGTGCGCGTGGCAATTCAGGCGATGGCCGCCGTGCTAGGCGGCACGCAATCGCTCCACACGAACTCGTACGACGAAGCGCTGGCGCTTCCCACCGAGCGCAGCGCGACGCTGGCGCTCCGAACCCAGCAGCTGCTCGCGCACGAGACGGGCGTGCCGGATGTGGTGGATCCGCTGGGCGGCAGCTGGTATGTGGAGGGGCTGACCGACAAGATCGAAGCCGCGGCCAACGCCTTGGTGGAGGAAGTGGAGGCCGGTGGAGGTTCGGTCAAGGCGATAGAGCGCGGCTTCTTTCAGGAAGCGATCGCGCGCAGTGCGTACGAACAGCAGCGGGAGATCGAGGCGGGCCAGCAGGTCGTCGTGGGAGTGAACGAGTACGTCACCGCTGAGCCGATCCCGCCGATTCCCGCGCCCGACTACTCGAAACTCGCCGATGCGCAACGAAAACGATTGGCTGAGCTTCGCGGGAAACGGGATACGCGAAACGTGAAACGTGCGCTCGCGGCCCTCGACCGAGCGGCGCGCGAGCCGGCGGCTCCGCTGATGGAGCCGATCCTCGACGCCGTGCGTGCGCGCGCGACCCTCGGCGAAATCAGCGACGTGCTCCGCTCCGCGTGGGGCGTCCACGACTCCGCCTGAGCCAGAGACCATGACCACCTGCGTCCTGCTGTCGCTGTTCCTGGCCGTGCAGACGGATACCGCGGCGATCAGTCGCTATATCGAGGCCGAGGTGGCGCGCCAGCACATCCCGGGCCTCTCCGTTGCCGTGCTCCGCGGCGACCGCGTCGTGCTGTCGCGCGGCTATGGATTCGCGAACGTCGAGCTGCACGTGCCCGCGTCCGACAGCACCGTGTATCAATCCGGGTCGATGGGCAAGCAGTTCACGGCCGCGCTCGTCGAGATGCTCGTCGACAGCCATCTAGTTAGGCTCGACGACTCGATCGTGCGCTGGTTTCCCGAGGGGGCAGGGGTGTGGCAGGGAATCACGGTGCGGCACCTCCTGACGCACACATCCGGCGTCGCCGAGTACACCGATTCTACGTTCAACTATCGCAAGGACTACACCGAAGACGAGCTCGTGAAGTTCGCGGCGGCGCGGCCGCTCGACTTCCGGCCCGGTGAGCGCTGGAGCTACAGCAACACGGGATACCTGTTGCTGGGTGCGCTCATTCATCGCGTGACCGGCCGCTTCTACGGCGATCTGCTGCGTGACTCGGTGTTCGGTCCGCTCGGCATGCGCGATTCTCGCGTGATCTCCGAGGCCGACATCGTTCCCAATCGCGCGGCCGGCTACCGCCTGGAGAAGGGCGCGCTCAAGAATCAGGAGTGGGTCGCACCGACGCTCAACACCACCGCCGACGGTGCGCTCTACTTCACCGTGCGCGATTTGGCGCGGTGGGCTGTGGCGCTGAATCAGCGACGCGTGCCGAGTGCCGCGGCGCTCGATACGGCGTGGACACCGGTACGGCTGAGCGACGGCGCGAATTATCCCTACGGGTTCGGCTGGTACCTGCTTCCGCAGCGAGCCCAGCGGCGCATCTCACACACCGGAAGCTGGCAGGGCTTCAAGACGGTCATCGCGCGCTACCCGCAGTCGGCGGGGGGTCTCACCGTCATCGTGCTGGCGAATCTCGCCGAAGCGCAGGTGGGCGCGATCGCGTACGGCGTTGCCGGACTGCTCGATCCGACGCTTCAGGCACCGCACCTGGTCACATTTGCCGGCGGCAGGCAACCGCCGGTCGCGATTCCGCTGTTGCTCCGCACCTGGTCACATTTGCCGGCGGCAGGCAACCGCCGGTCGCGATTCCGCAAATTCCTCAGTGCTGACCTCACGGATTGGTATCGCGGCCTGACGGCCGAGGGCCGGCAGTGGACATTCGCCGGCTGCGATACGATCACGCCACTCCGGTTTACATATTTGGGCTCGTCGATTACGTACGCCTGTCACGCACGCTCCGCGCGTGCATCTGGAGGGGGAACTGCCGTGTCTGTTTTCTATACTGCCGACTGGCGAGCAGCAGGAGTGGAGGGCTACGGCTATTAACTCGGACCGACCGATGTCTGAGGGGGCTGGGGGGGGGCAGCGAACACGCCGGATCGTTGCGCGCGTGATCGTCGCGGTGTTGCTGGGCATTGTGACGGGCTACGGAGTCGGCCAGAGCATGGCGAGCGATGTCGCGCGCGGCCGCGCCCTTACCATGAAGGAGTACGTCGCCAACTTCGACGAATACCGGAACAAGTTGATGGGCAACGGCAGCCCGCTGTGGGCCGCGGTCGTTGCCGGCGTGTTCATGGTGCTCGCGGCTGTGGCCGTCTACGAGCTGCTGGTGTGGGTGGTGGATAAGGTGCTGGCGGCGCTGGATCGCCGCCGCGTGAGAACGGATCAACCCGGTACGCCGCCGCCCTGGTGAATGGGTCCCGCTCGGTTGAATGTGACTTTTGGTGCGAGGGCACTACCGGAATCTGGTACCCGGCGCGAGGTTCACAGTGAATCCATTGCAGGAGGGGCCAATGCGCTCATTCCTCGTTCTGCCCGTCGCGCTTTCCTTCGCTTTCGGTACTGCCGCCGCTCAAGACACTCCCCCAACCCCGTCGCGCTGGACGTTCTCGGTAGGGCCCGAATGGGGCCGAGTGACGCCGGCGACTTCGTTATGGGGCATGCGGCTGCGAGCCGAGTACGATCTCACCAGGCCAAATAGCGTCCTCGGACTGCGTCTGGAAGGTGGCGCCCGGTGGGGTCCAACCCAGTCGTACTTCTACGAGCAGAATTCGATCAGCTTTGGTGGTACTGAACAACGGACCGATCTCATGCTCGGTCTCAGTGCGTCCCTTTCGCCGATTCCGAATGCGCCGCTCGCGCCGTACGCCACGTTGGGCACGTTCGGCCGGCAGTTGTGGACGCAGGGTTCCGGCTTCTTCCGAGATCGATCGACATCGTATTTCCAAACCAGCCCGAAACGCTCCTTGTCGCGTGGCGATATCATCGCGTCGCTGGGGGTGGGACTGCGAGCCCGGCTCGGTCGTCGTTCGTTTCAATTGGAACTGCGTCGCATTTACGGCCACCACGGCCTGACCTTCGGAACACGCCTTCCATTCTGACTCATAGTTGCTGCCCGCTGGCCGCATGGCCAGCGGGCCGTTTGCATGCCAAGTTACAGCAGTTCCTTCACGAGGATGATTGATGAACCGGCGTGAAGTGTTGCTTCTGCTCGCCGGGACGGCTGCGCTCCCCGATCGGTTGCTCGCGATCGGCCGCACTGTCCACCAGCGAGCGCGCGCGGGAGCGCTGCGCGCGCTGAATCCCCACCAGAATGAAACCGTCGCCACCATTGCCGAGCTGATCATTCCCAAGACCGACACGCCGGGCGCGCGCGAGGCGGGGGTGCCGGCGTTCATCGACGTCATGCTCGCTGATTGGGGTGATGACGATCAGCGTCAGATGTTCATGGCTGGCCTCGCGAACGTGGATGAGCGCAGCCGCGCGGCGTTCGGGAAGGATTTCATCGGGTGCACGCCCCAGCAGCAGATGGAAATCCTCGAGGATCTGGACTACGAGCTGGCGCGCCTGCGTGACACGAAGAGCGATATGTCGAAGAATTTCTTCCAGGGCATGAAGTGGCTGACGCTCACCGGCTACTACACGTCGGAAGTCGGCGCGACCTCCGAGCTGCACTACCGCGTCGTGCCCGGTCGCTACGAACCCTGCTACCCCCTCGAGCAATGAAAACCTACGACGCCATTGTGATCGGCTCGGGGATGTCGGGCGGCTGGGCGGCGAAGGAGCTGACCGAGCGCGGCCTGCAGACGCTGGTCCTCGAAGCCGGCCGGCCGATCAATCCCGAGACCGACTACGTCGAGCACGTGCCGATGTGGGAGATGAAGTTCCGCGGCATGGGCGACCGCAAGCGGCTCGCGAAGGAGCAGCCGATCCAGCAGCAGTGCTACGCGTGCGACGAGATGGCCTACAAGTTTTTCGTGAACGACCTCGAAAACCCCTACACGACGCCTCCCGACAAGCCGTTCTCATGGATTCGCGGCCGCCAGGTGGGCGGGCGCTCGATCATGTGGGGCCGCCAGGTCTATCGCTGGAGCGACCTCGACTTCGAAGCGAACGCGCGCGAAGGCATCGGCGTGGACTGGCCGATTCGCTACGCGGACATCGCCCCGTGGTACGACCATGTCGAGACATTCGTGGGCATCAGCGGCCAGGCGGAAGGATTGGCCCAGCTGCCCGACGGCAAGTTCCTGAAGCCGATGGCGCTCAACTGCGTCGAGCAATCGGTGCGGGAAGCGGTAGGACGCGCATGGCCAGGCGAACGCATGGTCACGATCGGGCGCTGCGCCGTGCTGACCGAGGCGCACAACGGCCGCGCCGCGTGTCACTACTGCGGACCGTGCCATCGCGGCTGCATCACGCGCTCGTATTTCTCGAGCGTCAACGCGACGCTGCCCGCCGCGCAGGCCACGGGCCGCCTGACGCTGCGGCCGTACAGCGTGGTCCATAGCATCACGTATGACAAACGGCGCGGCCGGGCCACCGGCGTGCGGGTGATCGACGGGCAGACCAAGCACGCGATCGAGTTCCAGGCGCGCATCATCTTCCTGTGTGCGTCCACGATCGAGTCGGCGCGCATCCTGCTCAACTCCGGGAGCGGATTCGCGAACTCGAGCGGCCAAGTCGGCAAGAACCTGATGGATCACATCATGGGCGGCGGCGCCAGTGGCCGCATCGACGGCCCGCCCGATCGTGACTCCATCGGTAATCGTCCCAACGGGATCTACGTCCCGCGCTTCCGCAACATCGGGAAGGGCAAGTCGCCGTTCCTGCGCGGCTATGGCTTCCAGGGGGGCGGCGGACGCTCGGACTGGGGCCGCGGCATGGAGCAGGCGGGCTTCGGGGCCGATTTCAAGAAGTCACTGCGCAAACCCGGGCCGTGGGGCTTCAGCCTCTACGGCTTCGGTGAGATGCTGCCGAAAGAGGAAAACATCGTCGAAATCGACAAGACGAAAGTCGATGCGTGGGGCATTCCCGTCGCCAGGATCAGCTGCGCGTACGGCGAAAACGAGCGGGCGCTGGTCCACGACATGTCCATCACCGCCGCCGAGATGCTTGCGGAAGCGGGGGCCCACGATATCCAGCCGTACACGAGCAACAACCCGCCCGGGCTCGTCATCCACGAGATGGGCACGGCGCGGATGGGCAAGGATCCCAAGACGTCGGTGCTCAACGCGCACAATCAGTCCTGGGACGTGCCGAATCTGTTCATCACCGACGGCGCCTGCATGGCGTCGACGGCGTGCCAGAATCCATCGATCACGTACATGGCACTCACCGCGCGCGCGGCAGCCTACGCGGTTGAGGCTATGAAAAGGAGAGAGCTATGACGAGAAGCGCGCGCAGGGAGCCGTGCGCCGTGAGCCGGACTACAAGGCGCGAATTCATTGGAACGATGACTGGTCTGGGAGTGGCAGCGTTGATTCCCGGCGCACGGCGCACGGCGCACAGCGCACGCCTGGAGAAGATCGGCCTTCAGCTGTACACCGTACGCGATCAGATGAAAGCGGATTTCGAAGGCACCCTCGCCCGCGTCGCCGAGATCGGGTACAAGGAGGTCGAGTTCGCCGGCTATTTCAACCACACGCCGGCCGATGTGCGCGCCATCCTCGACCGACACGGACTCACCGCGCCATCGACGCACGTCGGGGACACCTCTCCGGAAGCGTGGAAGGCGTCGCTCGACGCCGCGAAAACGATCGGGCATGAATACATCGTCGTGCCGTGGATCCCGCAGGAGCGACGGCTGACGCTCGATGGCTGGAAGCGGGTCGCCGCCGACTTCAATCGTGCCGCCCAGGCGGCGCACGACGCCGGATTGCAGTTTGGCTATCACAACCACGATTTCGAATTCCCCACGCTCGAAGGCCAGGTCCCCTACGACGTGCTGCTCCAGAACACCGATCCCAAGCTGGTGCAGCTCGAGATCGATCTGTACTGGATGACCAAAGCGGGCCAGGATCCGCTCGCGTACTTCTCGCGCTGGCCCGGCCGCGTGCCGCTGGTGCACGTGAAGGACTCCGCCGGCCCGCCTGAGCACAAGATGGTGGACGTGGGGCAGGGGAAGATCGACTGGAAGCGCATCTTCGCGAAGAAGGATCAGGCAGGCATCAAGCACGCCTTCGTGGAGCACGATCAGCCGCCGCAGCCGTTCGACGACATCGCGGTGAGCTATCGGAACCTGAGCCAGTTGGAGTTTTGACGATGACGGTCACGAGGCGTGAGGCTCTCGCGAGTCTCGTCGTTGCACCGCTGTTGGGGTCGTTACCGGCCGTCCGGCCGTCGGGACGTCCGGCCGCCCGCTTAAAGCAATCCGCTTCCAGATGGTGCTACCGGTCGATTCCGCTTCCCGATCTGTGCAAAGCCGGCAAAGCGATGGGCCTCGCCGGCATCGACCTGCTCGCCTCCGACGACTGGCCGATCGTGCGCGAGCAGGGCCTGGTCTGTTCGATGGGCTACGCGGCGCAGCGCGACGATTTCATTCCGCGTGGCTTCAACGATCCGGCAAACCACGACCTGCTCGTCGGGGAGCTGGAGCGTGCGCTGCCGCTCGCGGCGCAGCATGGCGTCCCGAACCTCATCGCGATGTTTGGCAATCGGCAGGGGCGGAGCGACGAACAGGCGACGCAGGCCTGTATCACGGGCCTCCGTCGCATCGCCCCGGGGGCGGAAAAGGCCGGCGTGACGATCTGCGTGGAGCTCTTGAACAGCAAGGTGGACCACAAAGACTATCAGGGCGATCGGACGGCGTTCGGGGCGAACATCATCGAGGCGGTCGGGTCGCCGCGGGTGAAGCTGCTGTACGACATCTATCACATGCAGATCATGGAAGGCGACGTCATTCGCACGATCCGCCAGCACGCGAGCCACATCGGGCACTTCCACACCGGTGGCGTGCCCGGACGCCACGAGCTGGATGACACGCAAGAGCTGAACTACCATGCGATTGCACGAGCCATCGCGGATACCGGCTTCACCGGCTTCGTGGCGCATGAATTCGTGCCCACGCGTGACCCGCTGACCTCGCTGAAGCAGGGCGTGGAGGTCTGTTCGGTCTAACGCGCTGTGTCCGACGAGGGGATTGCAGAGTCTTGAAGGGAACCCATGCTCCCTTCCAATACACGCCCGCTCGCGCGGCTCGTCCTCCTGAGCTTCATGCTGACATTCATCACCGCGCGGGTCGTCAGCATCCTCATGCTGCTCCCCCAGGTGCCCGACATTTACCTCTATGTCCACGACATCCACATCCATCACCTGAATTACGGCATCTTTCTGCTTGCCGGGGTGGGAGCCTATCTCCTCTTTAGTTCCCAGCCGGCCACGCCCCCTGCCGCGGTGATTTACGGTATCGGTCTCGGCCTCACATTCGACGAGTTCGGGATGTGGCTGCATCTCAACGGCGATTACTGGCAGCGCGCCAGCTTCGATGCGATCGTCGTGCTGGCTGCGGCGCTCGGGCTCGCAGGGTTTGCCCCTCCGATGCGACCCTGGCGCCCTCGGCTGCTCGCGGCGGTGCTGCTCATTTTTGGGCTGTTGATCGTCGGGTCGTTCCGCCTGGCGGCGCGAGCCGAGCCGCGGCTGCAGCGCTGGGAGCAACGCGTTCGCTCGTAAGACGCGCCGACGCCCCCGCTTGCGGAGCGCGCGGGCTGCGACATCTCTTGAGCATGATTCACGACTACGGCGGTCTCGTCATCGGCATCGCGATCGGCATCGTGATCGCGTGGCTCTATTTCCTCGTCTGGAAACTCCGCTACAGCGCCGCGATTCGTGACGATGCGGTGCAGCGCAGCCTGGCCGTCACCGCGGGCAAGGTGCACGAGCAGCTCGTCCCCTATCTCCCCGAATTCGGGTTCAATCCCAAGGACGCGCGGTTCCTGGGCAGCCCGGTCGATCTCGTCGTATTCGACGGCCTCTCGGATGGGGAGGTGCGGCGGGTGGTGTTTCTCGAAGTGAAGACCGGCGGCGCGGCGCTGACGACGCGCGAGCGCCAGGTGCGTGCCGTGATCGAAGCCCGCGAGGTCGCGTGGGCCGAGTTGCGGCTCACCCGGCCGCCCGAACGCGACAGGGATTAGAAGATTTGCTACATTGGTGGCTTCTCGAACCAGGACACCCGTTCATGAAGAGCATCTTCTGGGGCGCGGTAATCATCGCGATCGGGCTCGTCCGCGGCGACTCCGTGTTCCGCGGCGACTTCAGCGCGGTCCCGATCTTCTTCGATGCCCTCGGTGTCTTCTTCATTCTTCGCGGTTTGGTATCGATCTATCGTGCCAAGCAGCAGGAGGCGGCTGTCCCGCCGGCGGCACCACCACCGCCAACCATGCGGCGCTGAAGTGGGCCTCCGGAGGAAGCAGCTAGACTGACCTGCCCCTGGTGCGCGGACCGTCAAGGGAAGCAAGATTCCAGCATGAAGCAGCGACAGATGTACGAAGCCGACGAGATCATCGTCACATTCGATCCCGACGTCTGCATTCATTCCGGGGTGTGTTTGATGGGACTACCGGATGTCTTCGATATCAAGCGCAAGCGGTGGATCCGGCCGGAGCTGCAGCCGCCTGATATTGTCGCCGCGCAAGTCATGAGATGTCCTTCCGGCGCGCTGCAATTCGTGCGTAAGCAGAAGACTGATTAAGTTGTCCGCCGATGCCGACCTACGAGTACAAGTGCCCAAACGGGCACCTGTTTGAAAAGACGTTTCCCCGCATCACGAGTAAGCGCCACGCGAAATGCCCGGTGTGCGGCAAGCGCGCGGAGCGGCTGATCTCGGGCGGCGCCGGCGTGCATTTCAAGGGCTCCGGGTTCTACGCGACCGATTACAAACGACCGGCTGGAACGTCGGAAAAGGCCGACAATACGGCGGAGAAAGCCGAGAAGACCCCGAAGCCCGACGTGAAGCCGCCCAAGAAAGACTCCAGCTCCGACAAGTGACGGCACTCGAGACGATCCGTACGGCGCTGGCACAGGCGGCGTCACGATTGGGCGCGCCCGATGTCGAGGTCGCGCTCGAGCGTCCGCGCGATCCGACCCACGGCGATCTCGCCACCAATCTCGCGCTGACCCTGGCGAAGAAACTCGGCGAGAAGCCGCGCGTGGTCGCTGACAAACTGATCGCCGGGTTGGAGCTGCCGGCCGGCCTCGTGCGGAAGACGGAGATCGCCGGCCCCGGCTTCATCAACTTTTTCCTGGCGGATGCCCAGGTTGTGAGCGCGCTCCCGGCGATACTCGCGTCGGGCGCGAGCTACGGGAAGACCGACGTCGGCCACGGCGCGGCGTTCAACGTCGAGTTCGTCTCTGCCAATCCGACCGGACCGCTGCACGTTGGTCATGGCCGCCAGGCCGCACTGGGCGATGCGATCGCGACGCTGCTCGAATGGACCGGCTGGAAAGTGAGCCGCGAGTTCTACTACAACGACGCCGGTGGCCAGATCATGAATCTCGCGCGCAGCGTCCAGGCCCGGATCCGGCAGGCGCGCGGGCTGCCCGCGGAGATTCCGGAGCAGGGCTATCAGGGCGATTACATCCGTGACATCGCCGAGCGCTACGTCGCCGAGCATCCCAAGGATACGGAAGGCGGCGATCTCGACGCCGTCCGCCGGTTTGCCGTGCAGGAGCTGCGCGCGGAGCAGGATCGCGACCTGCAAGCGTTCGGCGTCAAGTTCGACGTCTACTTCCTCGAGTCGTCGCTGTACACAACGGGGAAGGTGGAGGAAACGACGCGCCGGCTCGTGGCCGCGGGGCACACCTACGAGAAGGACGGGGCGTTGTGGCTCCGAACGACCGACTTCGGCGACGACAAGGACCGTGTGATGCGCAAGAGTGCGGAGAAGGGCAGCGACTACACCTATTTCCTGCCCGACGTCGCGTATCACGTGACGAAATGGGAGCGGGGCTTCCATCGCGCGCTCAACGTGCAGGGCTCCGATCATCACGGCACGGTCGCACGTGTGCGCATCGGACTCCAGGCGCTCGAAATGGGGATCCCGCAGGGATATCCGGAATACGTGCTGCATCAGATGGTCACCGTGATGCGGGGCGGTGACGAAGTGAAGCTCTCCAAGCGCGCGGGCAGCTATATGACGGTCCGCGATCTCGTGGAAGAGGTCGGACGGGACGCGGTGCGCTACTTCTATCTGATGCGGCGTGGTGAGACGCACTTTGTCTTCGACGTCGATCTCGCCAAGAGTCAAACGGACGAGAACCCGGTGTTCTACGTCCAGATGGCGCACGCGCGCATGTTCGGGATCTTCCGCGTCGCTGGGCGCGAGCCAGCGAGCGTGAGCGCCGCGGGGGCTGATCTCAGCGTCCTCACCCAGCCCGAGGAAGCCGATTTGATCAAGGAGCTGGCCGACTTTCCCGCCATGGTTCAGGGCGCCGCCGCTGCCCGAGAACCCCATCGCATCACGGGATATCTCGAGGGACTGGCCCGGCTGGCGCACGCGTGGTATCACAAGTACCGCGTGCTGGGCGAGCCTCAGGAAGCCGCCCGGCTCGTGCTCGCGCGCGCCGTCCAACAGGTGCTCGCGAATGGCCTTTCACTTTTGGGGATTCGCGCCCCGGAACGGATGTAAGCGTGGGTGTCCTCGTCGTCGGCTCGATTGCGCTGGATTCCGTCATCACGCCCTTCGGCGAGACCGCCGACGCGCTCGGCGGGGCCGCGGTGTTCTTTGCGATGGCGGGAGCGGTGCTGGCTCCCGTCCAGGTCGTCGGCGTGGTCGGGAGCGACTTTCCCGAAGAGCATCTCAAGAAACTGGCGGCGCGCGGCGTGGACCTGGCGGGGGTGGAACGGCAACCGGGCGAGTCGTTTCGCTGGAAAGCCCGGTATTCGTACGACCTGAACAGCCGCGAAACGCTCGAGACCCGCCTCGGCGTCTTCGCCAACTTTCAACCCCGTATCCCCGAAAAATTCCGCGACGCCAAGTACGTCTTCCTCGGCAACATCGATCCGGAGCTGCAGCTCAACGTCCTCGATCAGGTCAAAAAGCCCAAGCTGGTCGCCTGCGATACAATGAACTACTGGATTCAAGGCAAGAAGGATCTGCTGCTCCAGCTGCTGCGCCATATCGACATCCTGATGGTGAACGATTCGGAAGCGCGCGAGCTCTCGGGCGACTGGAACATTTATCGGGCGGCGCACTGGATCCTCGGACGCGGCCCCAAGATGGTCGTGATCAAGCAGGGCGAGCATGGCGCGCTGCTCGTGGATCCCACGACGATGTTCAAAGTTCCCGCGTACCCGCTCCAGGAAGTGTTCGACCCGACCGGCGCCGGCGATGCCTTCGCGGGCGGATTCATGGCGCACGTGGCGCGCACCGGCGATCTCGCGTTCGCGAACCTGCGCCGGGCGATGGTCTACGGCTCGGCCCTGGGATCGCTCGCCGTGGAAGCCTTTGGCGTCCAGCGGCTCGAGCACATCACCCTGCCGGAGGTGCACGGCCGCGTGAAGGCGTTCCGCGATCTCGTCCACTTCTCGTTGGACGGCGAAGCGTGACCAAAGCCGACCGCTACGGCGCCGTTGGGGTGAAGCTCGACACCGCCGAGGAGGCGAAGCGGCGGATCGCCGAGCTGGTGCGGACGACCCGCACACCGTTGGCGCGCGGCGCCGTCGGCGGGTTCGGCGGGATGGTGCGCGTGCCCGCAGGCTACCAGAAGCCGGTTCTGGTCATGTCAACCGACGGCGTGGGATCCAAAGTGCTTGTGGCCGCCGCGGCGGGGATTCACGACACCGTGGGTGAAGATCTCGTCAATCACTCAGTCAACGACATTCTGGTCCACGGTGCCACGCCGCTCGCCTTTCTCGACTACATCGCGACCGGGAATCTCGTTCCGGAGATCGCGGCGCAGATCGTCAGCGGCGTCGCCCGCGGCTGCCGCGCGCATGACATGACCCTCGCCGGGGGCGAGACGGCGCAGATGCCCGACCTGTACCAGGCCGGTCATTACGATCTGGCAGGCTCGATCGTCGGCGTCGTCGAGGAGGACAAGGCCCTGCACGGCGATCGGGTGACCGCCGGTGACCAGCTCATCGGCTACGCATCGACCGGACTGCACACGAACGGCTACACACTCGCGCGGAAGATCGTGTTCGAAGGGATGAAGCTGGGCATTGACGATCGGTTCCCCGAGACGGAGCGGTCGGTCGGAGAGGTGCTCCTCGCTGTGCATCGCAGTTACGCGATGGCCCTGCGACCGGTGCTCGGTGACGTGCACGCGTTGGCGCACGTGACCGGCGGCGGGATCGTCGGCAACCTCGTCCGCGTGTTGCCCCCCGGCGTCGAGGCCGTAGTGGACGCCGGCAGCTGGCCGTGGCCGCCGCTCTTTCGCGTGTTGATGCGCGCCGGCCAGGTCAGCCGTGAGGAGATGCGGCGCGTGTTCAATCTGGGCGTCGGGATGATCGCGGTCGTGGCGCGCCAGGACGTCGAGACGACCGTGCGCGCGGCCGAGCGCGCGCAGGTGCAGGCGTGGCTCATCGGAGAGGTGCGCGCGGGCAGCAAGCCTGTGGTGCGGTTTGAAGAGAGATAGCGAGCGGGAACTCGTAGCGATGCGTCGAGCGCTCGAGCTCGCGTGGCGCGGCTGGGGCCGTGTGTCCCCGAACCCCATGGTCGGCGCGGTGGTATTGCGCGGCGACGAGACCTTCGCGGAAGGGTGGCACGCCGAATTCGGCGGCCCCCACGCCGAGCTCGCCGCGCTGCACGCTGCCGGCGACAAGGCGCGCGGGGCCACGCTCGTCGTGACCCTCGAGCCGTGCGCGCATCACGGCAAGACACCGCCATGCACCGACGCGATTCGGGCGGCCGGAATCCGGCGCGTCGTCGCCGCGGTGCGCGATCCCGATGCCGAGGCGCGCGGCGGCGTCGAGGTGCTGAAACGCGCCGGCATCGAAACACGGATTGGCCTGCTCGCGGAAGAGGCCGCCGCGCTGAACGCCCCCTTCCTCTTTACCAGACAACAGACCGATCGGCCCTTCGTTGCGCTCAAGCTCGCGACGTCCATCGACGGCCGGATCGCCGACGCCGGCGGCCGGTCACAGTGGATCTCCGGGCCCGAGGCGCGCGACCACGTCCACTGGCTGCGGGCGGGGTTCGATGCGATCGCGGTGGGCGGCACGACGGCGTTGACCGACAACCCGCAGCTCACCGCGCGCGGCGGGCTCACCCCGCGCAAGCCGCCCGTGCGCATCGTGTTCGACCGGCGCGCGATGCTCAACCTCGGCGTCTCGCTGGTGCAAACGGCGCGCGAAGTCCCCACCTGGGTCGTCGCGTCACCCGAAGCGCCGATGGCGAACGTGTCGGTGCTCGAGGGCAACGGCGTACGTGTCTTCCGTCCCGAAGCCCTGGCGCAAGCGTTCGCGCAGCTGCGGCTCGCCGGGATCCAATCGTTGTTATGTGAAGGCGGAGGCGCGCTGGGCGCCAAACTCCTGGCCGAGGGGCTCGTAGACCGCCTGTACTGGGTGCAGTCGCCCGTCTGGCTCGGCGAGGGTGCGGTGCCCGCTTTTGCAGGGATCCCGGCATCTCCCCTCGCCGAAGCGCCGCGCTGGGTGGTCGTGGAGCGCCGCCCGCTGGGCTCTGATACATTATTGGTCTTGGATCGACGGCTATGTTTACCGGAATCGTAGACGCGGTGGGCCGAATCGACGCGGTGCACGTGAACAACGGCGTGGAACTGCGTGTAAAGGCGTCCTACAAAGGCGTGAAGAAGGGCGAGAGCATCGCGCTCAATGGCGCGTGCCTGACCGTCGAGAAGGTTCTCAAAGGCGCGTTTACGGTGCACGCCGTGCAGACGACGCTCGGCCGGACGTTGATCGGCGAATGGAAAAAGGGTCGAAGCGTCAACCTGGAACGTGCGCTGCGCGCTGGTGATCGATTCGGTGGCCACTTCGTGCAAGGGCATGTGGACGGCGTGGGAACGGTGGAAGGGGTCGCCGAAGTCGATGACGCGATGCTCGTGGATATTCGGGTCCCGCCCGAAGTCGCGGAGACGACGGTGCTCCATGGTGCAGTGACGGTGGATGGCGTGAGCCTCACCGTGAACGCGCTCGCAGAGGACAGAATCGTGCAGGTGTCGTTGGTACCGTTCACCCGCGAGCACACGACATTAGGAAAACTCGCGAGCGGTGATCGTGTGCACGTCGAGGCCGATGTTCTTGGAAAGTACGTGAGGCAGCTATGCCGTTCAGCGCAGTAGAACAAGCAATCGCGGATATTCGCGCCGGCAAGCTGGTCATCGTGGCGGATGACGAGCGGCGCGAGAACGAGGGTGATCTGATCGGGGCGGCCGAGAAGGTTAGCCCCTCGATGATCAACTTCATGGCGACGCACGCCCGCGGGCTCATCTGTATGCCGTTGACGCCCGAGCGCTGCGATGCCCTCGGCCTGCCGCAGATGACCGAGCACAACAACGAATCGCACGAGACGGCCTTCACCATCAGCATCGATGCCGCCGCGCGGTTCGGCGTGACGACCGGCATTTCGGCCGCCGATCGGGCCGCGACGGTCCGCGTGGCCATCGATCCGTCGACGGTTCCGAGCGACCTGCGGCGGCCCGGGCACGTCTTCCCGCTGCGCGCGCGTCCCGGCGGCGTCTTGCAGCGTGTCGGTCAGACCGAGGCGAGCATCGATCTCGCGCGCCTCGCCGGGCTGTATCCGGCCGGCGTCATCTGCGAGATCCTGAATCCCGATGGTTCGATGGCGCGCCGTCCCGACCTCGAGCGGTTCGCCACACAGCATGGCCTCACGTTCATCACGGTCGCGCAGCTCGTCGCCTACCGGCTGAAGCACGAGCGGCTCGTCCATCGGGTCGCCGAAGCCCGCCTCCCGACGCCATTCGGCGAATTCCGCATCATCGGCTATCGCAACGACGTGGATGAGGCGGAGCACATCGCGTTGGTATTCGGCGACGTCGCGGGCAAGCAACAGGTGCTGGTGCGGATGCACTCGAAGTGCCTGACGGGCGACGTCTTCGGCTCGGCCCGGTGCGATTGCGGCTGGCAGCTGCACAGCGCGATGCGGATGATCGCGGCGGTAGGCGCGGGAGTGGTCGTGTACCTCGATCAGGAAGGGCGGGGCATCGGCCTCCTCAACAAGCTCAAGGCGTACGAGCTCCAGGATCAGGGCCACGACACCGTCACGGCCAACGAGAAGCTCGGTTTCAAGCCGGACCTGCGGAATTACGGCATCGGCGCGCAGATTCTGCTCGACCTCGGACTGTCCTCGATCCGCGTGCTGACGAACAATCCGATGAAGCTGGTAGGCCTCGAAGGCTACGGACTGGAGATCGTCGAGCGGCTGCCCATCGTGCCGGCGCCGTCGGATGAGAATCGGGCCTATCTCGACGTCAAGCGGGACAAGCTCGGCCACTTCCTCACTCACTGATCGTGCCACACCGAGCACCCTCCGCGGCGCGCACTTCCAACCGCCAGCGGCGTGTGGCGATCATCGTGAGTCGGTTTCACGAACACATCACGTCGAAGCTGCTCGACGGCGCGCGTGACGCGCTCCGCCGCGGCGGGATCGCGGACGCGAATGTAGAAGTCACGTGGGCGCCGGGGGCCTTCGAGCTCCCCGTGCTCGCCGAAGCGGCGGCCGCGAGCGAGCGATTTGACGCGATCGTCGCGCTCGGATGCGTGATTCGCGGCGAGACGCCGCACTTCGAATACGTCGCCGGCGAGACTGCGCGCGGCCTCGGCAACGTCGCGTTGGCGCATCGCATCGCGGTCGGATTCGGCGTGCTTACCACGGAGACCGAGACTCAGGCGTTGGCGCGGGTCAGCAAAGGTGCCGAGGCGGTGCAGGCGGCCCTGGAGACCGCCGATGCGCTCGAGAGGCTCGGTGCAACGTCCCGAGACTAAGGCCCGCGCGCGCGCCCTCCAGTTGTTGCATGCGTGGGAACTGTCGGGCAGACCAACGATCGAGGCGGTCGTTGCTCGCGTCGCCGTGATCTATGGACGCGCGCCCAAGGGCTACGACCGCGGCGCCGATCTCGCCGCCAAGGCCATCGCCGGGCTTCCCGAATTCGACGCCCGAATCGCGAATGCCGCGGAGCACTGGCGGCTCGAGCGCGTGGGCGTCGTGGAGCGCAACATCCTGCGACTCGCGCTCGCGGAGCTGGACGAGGCATCGACCCCGTCGCGAGTGGTGATCGATGAGGCGGTCAAGCTCGCGCACTGGTTCGCCGGCTCGCGTGCACCGGGCTTCATCAACGGCGTGCTCGATGCCGTCGCCCGGGAGACCGGCGCGCTGTGAGAATCCTGGTCGTCAATTGGAATGATCGGGAGAATCCGCAGGCCGGTGGCGCCGAGATCCACCTGCACGAGCTCTTCGGCCGGATCGCGACATGGGGGCACGATGTGCGTCTGATCGCGAGCGGCTGGCCCGGCTGCTCGCCGACGGCAATGGTGGATGGCATGGAGGTCACGCGCGTCGGGGGCCGACACAGCTTCGCATTGCGTGCCCGCGGCGCGGTCCGGCGGGCCCTGCGCGTAACGCCGTTCGACGTCGTCGTGGAAGACATCAACAAGGTGCCGCTGTTTCTCCCCACGCTGACGCGGCTCCCCTTCGTGGCGATCGTCCCTCACCTGTTCGGGACCACGGCCTTCGCCGAGGCCAGCGCCCCCATGGCGACGGTGGTGTGGGGGGCCGAGCTGCCGATTCCGTGGGTATACAAGAACGCCGGATTTCACGCTATTTCCGAGAGCACGCGCGACGATCTGGTTCGGCGCGGCGTGCCGGCGGAGCAGGTCGTCGTCATTCATCCGGGCGTGGATTCGCAGGCGTATCGGCCGGACCCCGCGACGCCGCGTGCGGCGCGCCCCACGTTCTTGTACCTGGGCCGATTGAAGCGTTATAAAGGAGTGGAACTTGCGATCCGTGCGGTTACCGCCGCGCGGACGACACGCCCCGACATTACGCTGGATATCTGCGGCCGGGGTGACGACCGGCCCAGACTGGAACGACTGGCCGTCGACCACCGCGTGAGCGATGCGGTCCGATTCCTGGGTTATGTGTCCGAAGACGAGAAGCGGCGCTTATTGCACCGCGCCTGGGCGGTCGTATTCCCGAGCCCGAAAGAAGGGTGGGGTATCACGAACGTTGAGGCCGCGGCGTGCGGCACCCCGGCCTTGGCATCGGACAGCCCAGGGTTGCGCGAGTCGGTGCAGAACGGCGTGACCGGCTACCTCGTGCCTCATGGCGACGTTCCGGCGCTCACCGATCGGATGCTGGCGCTCGCCGCGGATCCGTCGGTGGTGGAGCGGCTCGGCCACGCGGCGCGCCGCTTTGCCGAGGGGCTGTCGTGGGATTCGGCCGCTCGCGCCACGCTGGCGCATGTCGAGAAAACGGTTGCCGCACACGAAAGGAAATGTTGAATGCGCATCACCATCACTGCGCGTCACACGGAGATCGACGACGATCTGCGCGCGCACACCAAGGAGCTCGTCGAGAAGGTCGCAAAGATCGCGCGACGCCCCCATCACGCGCAGGTCGTCTTTACCGAAGATCATGGCGAAGCGGGCGTGGAGATCGCCGTGCATGTGCCGCGCGGTCGGATCCACGTGGCCAAGGCACAAGCCGCCGATCTCCGCTCCGCGCTCGACGCCGCGATGGCGCGCATGAAGCGCCAGCTTCTCGACGAGAAAGAAACGCCCCGCTCTAAGGTGCCCGAGACTCGGTGAGCGCACCCCCCGCCGCGCAAACGCCTCGACTCAAGGTCGGCGATCTGCTCGCCCGCAAGGGCGATCCGCTGCAGCTCGAGCTGTTGACGGCGGAAGTCGGTCTCGACCGCGAAATTCGCTCTCCCGAGGCATCGAGCCCCGGCCTCGTGTTGGCCGGATATACGGCGCGCTTCGTGGGCACGGACCGCATTCACATCCTGGGCGAGACGGAGATCACGTACCTGGCTTCGCTCGATGCGAAGGCGCGCCGCAAATCGATCGAAACGTTTTTGTCGTATGAGCTCCCCTGCATCATCATCACGAAGGGCCAGGAGGCCCCGGAAGAATTGCTGGTGCTCGCACGGGAGAAGGGCATCCCCGTCATTCGCACTCGCCTGAAGACGGCGGAATTCTACCGGCGGCTCAAGCCGTTTCTCGACGACGCCTTCGCGCCGCGCACCACCGTCCATGGCTCGCTGGCCGACGTGTTCGGCGTGGGACTCCTGTTTCGCGGCCGCTCCGGGATCGGCAAGAGCGAGTGCGTGCTCGATCTCGTCGAGCGTGGGCACCGGCTGGTCGCGGACGATGTCGTGCACGTCACCCGGCGGGGCAACGACGTCTTGATCGGCCGCGGCCACGAGATTTCCCGGCACTATATGGAGATCCGTGGTGTTGGCTTGATCGACATCAACGCGCTGTTCGGCATTCGGTCCGTGCGCCAGCAGAAGCGCATCGAGGTCGTGGTACAGCTCGAGGACTGGGACAACACGCGGGAATACGACCGCACGGGCCTCGACCAGCGGCGTACCGAGCTGCTCGATGTCGAGCTGCCGCTGGTGACGGTGCCGCTCAATCCGGGAAAGAATCTCACGGTGATCTGCGAAGTCGTGGCGATGAATCACCTGCTGCGCTACAGCGGCGTGGATTCCGCGAACGCGTTCAACGAGCGGCTGATCCGGCGCATGCGGGAAAAGGGCGGCGTGCAGAGTTATCTGGAGGAAGACTATGAGTGAGCTCCGTGGCGTCATCGTGTCGCACGCCGCGGTGGCGAAGGCCATGGTGGATGCGGTCACCGCGATCACCGGCATCGAGGGTGCGCTGACACCCATCTCGAATGAAGGCTGCGGCACGGCCGAGCTGGGCGAGCGGCTGCGTGAAGCGGTGGGCACCGGGCCCGCGGTGCTCTTCGTCGATCTCCCCGGCGGCTCGTGCTTCACCAGCTCCGCCCGGTACGCGAAGCAAGGCGGCGCCGACATCGCCGTCGTGACGGGTGTCAATCTCGCCATGCTGCTCGACTTCGTGTTCAATCGTGACATCCCGGCCGCGGAAGCGGCGCGCCGGGCCGTCGATGCGGGCGGCAAGGCGATCCACGTGACGCGCCCATGACCCTGGCGCTGTACCGCATCGATGACCGCCTGATCCACGGGCAGGTCGTAGTTGGCTGGGGACAGCCGCTCGACGTCTCGTTCATCGTGCTCGTCGATGATGAGGTCAGCGGCAGCGACTGGGAGCAGGATCTCTACCGGATGGGTGTGCCGCCGCAGATCGAGGTGATCTTCGCGTCCGTCGAGAAGGCCGCCGACATGCTGCCCAATTGGGAGTCGGACTCGCGCGTCGGGATCCTGCTCGTGGGGGACATCGACACCGCCGTGGCGCTCGCCGGGCGGGCGCCGCAGGTGAAGCGCTTCAACGTGGGTGGCGTGCACCATCGCACCGGCCGCAAGGAACGGCTGCGCTTCGTGTATTTGACGGACGACGAGGCGGCGAAGCTGCGCACGCTTGCTGCCGGCGGCGTGGACGTCACCGCCCAGGACGTCCCCACGGCCCGCGCCGTGCCGGTCGGGGAGTTCACGTGATTCTTCCCCTCGAGCTGCTGATCGCGCTGGTCGTCTGGGGTACGTTCGTCGGGGTGGACCTCGTCAGCCTGCCCCAGATGATGATCGCGCGCCCGCTCGTGGCCGGTACGGTCGCAGGCGCGATCCTCGGCGACATCCCCACGGGCCTCAAGCTGGGGATTGTCTTCGAGCTGTTGCAGTACGACATCCTGCCGGTCGGTGCCGTGCGCTATCCCGAATACGGGCCCGCCACGGTCGCTGCCGTCGCGACCGCGCATGCGTCGGCGGGTGTCCTGGGTCTTGGCCTCGGCGCGCTCGTGGGATTGGTCACGGGACTGTTTGGCGGCTTGACGATCAACCTGCTACGACGGGTGAACTCCCGGATCATCCATAACGCGGCCGCCCGGCTCGAATCGGGCGACCCGAGTGCGCTGGTTCGTGTCCACGTGGGCGGCCTGCTGCGCGACGCGCTGCGCGCGGCGGTGGTCACCGTGTTTGGCCTGGTACTCGCCTGGCTGGCGCGGCCGCTGCTGGGCGGCGTGCTGTCGGTGCGAGGCGCGGTGCTGCTCGCCGTGGCGGTCGTGGGGACCGCGTTGGCGGCGGGTGCGGCGGGAACGTTGCGGCTGGTAGGACGCGGGCCCAACCTCGCGTGGTTCGCGGCCGGCCTCGCGGGCGGGATTGCGGCGACGATATGGCTGCGGTGAAGCGACCCCTGGCGCTCGCGCTGCTGCGGTTGTTCGCGGTGCAAGGCTCGTACAACTACGAGCGGATGCTCGGCGTGGGAGTGGGCGTCGCCGAGGAGCCGCTCCTGCGCGACCTCGACGACGGCAAGTACCGCCCCGCGGTAGCGCGCGGCGCACACTTCTTCAACTCCCATCCCTATCTCGTCGGTCTCGCGGTCGGCGCCGCCGCCCGTGCCGAGCACGACGGCGCCCCGCCCGATCAGATCGAACGGCTGCGCGAGGCGCTGTGTGGCCCGCTCGGGTCGCTCGGCGATCGACTCATATGGGCGGGCTGGTTGCCGCTCCTCTCCGGTCTGACGCTGGCCGCCGTCGCCCTCGGCGCCGGGTGGATCGCCGTCGCGGCGTTCCTGGTCGTCTACAACATCGGCCACGTCGCGCTGCGCTGGTGGGCGCTGAAGGCCGGCTGGACGCACGGGACGCGCGTGAGCGTGGCGCTGCATCATCCCGTGCTGCAGAAGGCTGGTGCGCTCCTCGGCCCCGCGATGGCGTTTGCCGTCGGTGCGGCGCTGCCGCTGACGGCCGCCTACCTCTCGGCGCCGTTCGAGTCGTGGGCGCGCGTGGCGCTGTCGATCGTGGCCGCCCTGAGCTTCCTCGGGTTCCGTCTCCGCGGCGACCGGCTCAATGGTCTCCGGCTCTCGCTCGCGCTCGCCGCCCTCGCGCTCGTCGTGGGGGTGATATGGCAATGATCGAGCGGGACGCGCTCATCGTGAATCCGCTCGGCATGCACGTCCGGCCGGGGGCGGAATTCGTCAAAGTGGCGAACAAATTCAAGTCTGCGGTCGAGGTGCACAAAGACGGCGCCGTCGTGAACGGCAAGAGCATCCTCGGTATGATGACGCTCGCGGCGGAGTGCGGCTCCTCGATTCACATCCGTACCGACGGCGAAGACGCCGAGCAGGCAATGGAGGCGCTCCTCGCGCTCGTCGCCGCGGGCTTTCACGAGATGCACTTGAAGGCCAAGGAAAAGGAAGACGCATGACTCCGGGTGACCGCCTGCTGAAGGGCATCGGCGTCTCGCCCGGCATCGCGATGGGTCCCACCGTGACGGTGCGCTGGGCCCTGCCGGAGGTCCCGCATCGCGTCGTGCCGCGCACCCAGGTGGAAAAAGAGGTGCGGCGCCTGCGCGCCGCGCTCAAAGACGTGCGCGGTCAACTCACCGAGCTGCGTGCCAAGGCCGAGGATCGTGCCGGCGTGGACGAGGCACGCATCTTCGACGCGCAGATCTTGATGCTCGAGGACAAGGAGTTCATCGGCGGCGTCGCCGAGCTGATCCGCGAAAACCACCTCACCGCCGAAAAGGCGTTCGAGTTCAAGACGCTCGAGGTCCGTGATCTGTGGACCGCGGCGGGCAACCCGTTGCTCAAGGAACGTCTTGCCGATTTGACGGGTGTCGCGATCCGCGTCATCCAGCATCTCATGCACAAGCAGGGCGCCTCCGACGTGTGGGAGAGTCTCTCGGAGCCGTCGATCCTTGTCGCCCGCGAACTGTCCCCCGGGCTCACGGTACAGCTCGACCGCGACCACGTCGTTGGCTTGATCAGCGAAGAGGGCACGCGCACCTCCCACGCGGCGATCCTGGCCCACTCGATCGGGATCCCGGCAATCTTCGGCTTGCGCGGTGCGGTCGCGCGGATCCCCCAGGGCACCAAGGCGATTCTCGACGGCACCCAGGGAACGGTCCTCCTCAATCCGACGACCGAGGAGATCGAGGAAGCCGAGCGAAAAGACGCGAACCGGCGGGAGCTGACCGCACGGCTCGAGGAAGCCGTTACGCAACCGTCCGTGACGGGGGACGGTGTGCACATCGCCTTGCGCGGCAACGTGGACTTGCCCGAGGAGGTCGCTCCGGCCAAGGCGCACGGTGCCGAGGGTGTCGGCCTGCTCCGGACGGAATTCTTGATCACGGGGCATAGTGAGCTGCCGGATGAAGAGGCCCAAACCAACTATTTCCGTCACGTCGGCGAAGCGTTCCCCGGACAGCCGGTCGTCATCCGCACCTACGACCTGGGCGGCGACAAATTCCCGGCGCCGTTCCGGAGTCCCCCGGAGGCGAATCCGTTCCTCGGGTGGCGGGCGATCCGGGTATGCCTCGACGAGCCGGCGATGTTTCGCACGCAGATCCGCGCCGTGTTACGCGCGGCGGTCACGGCGAATCTTCACCTGATGATTCCGCTCGTGACGCGACTCGACGAAGTCGAGCGTACGCGCGAGATGATGCGCGAGGAGGCTGACCGTCTGGAGAAACAGGGTGTGCCCGCCGCCAAGACGGTGCCCCTGGGCGTCATGGTCGAGACGCCGGCGGCGGCCGTCATGGCGGATCGTCTGGCAGAGGTGAGCGACTTCCTCAGCGTCGGCACCAACGATCTGACGCAGTACACGCTCGTGGTGGATCGCGCCAATGCCCGGTTGGCGGACCGTTTCACCCCGCACGATCCGAGCGTCCTGCGCCTGCTCAAACTCGTTGCAGACGCGGCGCGCTCCGCTGGCAAACCAGCCAGTGTGTGTGGTGAGATGGCCTCAGAACCGCTCTCGGCATTCCTTTTGCTAGGCCTCGGGTACGACACGCTGTCTGTCGCGCCGCCCAAGCTGCCCCTCATCAGGTGGCTGATCCGGCAGGTGACGACGGCGCAGGCCCGCGCCGCCGCGGACGCGGCGCTCGCGGCGCGCTCAGCAGAGCTGGCGCTCGACATCTTGCGATTTGCACTTGCGGAAGCGGTGGATCCGAACATGCTCGATCCCGATGCGCGGTTGCCCGCGGGACGGCGCTCCGGTAGTTTGAAACTATAGGGACCTAAAACATGCCAACTCATCGTCACGTCTTCACTTCCGAGTCGGTCACGGAAGGACATCCCGACAAGATCGCGGATCAGATCTCCGACGCGGTGCTTGACGCGATCCTCGTCGAGGATCCCTCCGCCCGCGTCGCGTGCGAAACGCTGGTCACGACCGGAATGGCCGTGGTGGCGGGGGAGATCACGACCTCCACCTACGTCCACATCCCGGACATCGTGCGCGGTACGATCACGTCGATCGGGTACACCGACGCGAACTTCGGCTTCGATGCCCAGACCTGCGCGGTCTTGACCACCATCGACCGCCAGTCCGCCGACATCGCGCTCGGCGTGGACAAGGGTGGGGCGGGCGACCAGGGGATGATGTTCGGCTACGCGACCGACGAGACACCGTCGCTGATGCCGCTCCCCATCGTCCTCGCACATCGGCTCGCCGAGCGCCTGGCGACGGTGCGCAAAAGCGGAGAGTTCCCGTGGCTGCGGCCCGATGGCAAGACGCAGGTCAGCGTAGTGTACGAGGGGTCCAAGCCGATCGCCGTCGACACGATTGTGGTGTCGGCGCAACACTCCGACATGATCGACAACGCGCAGCTCCGGGCCGGCATCCTCGCCCATGTAGTGCGACCGGTGGTGCGCGACGCGGGCTTTGAAGTGAACGACAAGAAGGTGCTCGTGAACCCCACGGGGCGATTCGTGGTGGGCGGCCCGCAGGGTGATGCGGGGCTCACCGGCCGCAAGATCATCGTGGATAGCTACGGCGGCATGGCCCGGCACGGCGGCGGCGCGTTCAGCGGCAAAGACCCCTCCAAAGTCGATCGCTCCGCGACCTACGCGATGCGCTGGGTGGCAAAGAACATCGTGGCGGCCGGGCTCGCGAAGCGCTGCGAGGTCCAGGTCGCCTACGCGATCGGCGTCGCGGAACCTGTTTCGGTCATGGTGGACACGTTCGGAACCGGCACCGTGCCTCAGGACGCGCTGGAAGGGGCCGTGCGGGAAGTCTTCGATCTCACGCCTGGCGGCATCATCCAGGCTTTGAACCTGCGCAATCCTATTTATCGGCCCACCGCGGCCTATGGCCACTTCGGCCGCGCGCCCGAGAAGCGCCGGGTCGGGGCGGGCGAAACGGGCGAGCGTGACGTCGAGCTATTCACCTGGGAGCACGTCGATCGCGCCGAAGAGCTGAAAGTCGCCGCGGAGCGCGCATCCCGCACATCGCGGAAGGCCAATGTCTGACACGATGACCAAAGGCGGCGCTGGCGCTGGGGCGAAGGCCACGAATGATATCAAGGACATCCGGCTCGCCGACGAAGGACGGCGGCGGACCGAATGGGCCGAGCGCTCCATGCCGGTGTTGCGGCAGCTCCGCGAGCGGTTCACGCGCGAGCGGCCGCTCGCCGGGAAACGACTCGCTGCCTGCCTCCACGTCACAACCGAGACGGCGAACCTCGCGGTGACACTCCAGGCCGGCGGGGCAGACGTGGCGTTGTGCGCGTCGAACCCGCTGTCCACGCAGGACGACGTCGCGGCGCATCTCGTCAAGGATCACGGCATCAAGGTCTTTGCGATCAAGGGGGAAGACCACGAGACCTATTACGAGCACATTCGTGCCGCGCTCGCGCATCGCGCCGACATCACGATGGACGACGGCGCCGATCTCGTCGGCGCGCTCCATATGATCGCCCTGAACCGGCTGGACGACCTCGCGCCGCCGGTGCGCCAATGGGTCGAGACACTCTCCGCTGCCGACCGGAAGTCGCTGGTCGCCGGCGTGATCGGCTCGACCGAAGAGACGACGACCGGTGTCATCCGCCTGAAGGCGATGGCGAAGGACGGCGTGCTCCAGTTCCCGGTCATTGCCGTGAACGACTCGCTGACCAAGCATCTGTTCGACAATCGCTACGGCACGGGCCAGTCCACGTTGGACGGAATCATCCGGGCCACCAACCTCCTGATCGCCGGGAGCACCATCGTGGTCGCGGGGTACGGCTGGTGCGGCCGCGGATTCGCGCTGCGCGCGCGCGGCGCCGGCGCGAACGTCGTCGTGACCGAGATCGACCCCATGAAAGCGCTCGAAGCGCAGATGGACGGCTACCGGGTCATGCCGATGGAAGAGGCGGCGCCGCTGGGCGACTTGTTTGTGACGCTGACCGGCAACGTCGAGGTCATCCGGGTGGAGCACATGCGCGCGATGAAGGACGGCGCCGTAGTGGCCAACTCGGGGCATTTCAACGTGGAAATCGATCTCGACGGACTGAAGAAAGTCGCCAAGGGACCTGTCGCCGTGCGCGAGTTCGTCGACGAGTTCCAGCTTGGCGGCAAGAAGATCTTCGTGCTCGGCGAGGGCCGCCTGATCAACCTCGCGGCCGCCGAGGGTCATCCCGCGAGCGTGATGGACATGTCGTTCGCGAATCAGGCGCTCGCCGCCGAATTCGTCGTCAACAACGCGAAGAAATTGACGAAGGACGTTCACCGCATTCCTGCCGACCTCGATCAGGAGATCGCGCGTCTCAAGCTGCAGTCGATGGGCGTCGCGATTGACACCCTCACCGCCGCACAGCGCAAGTATCTCGCCTCCTGGGATATGGGCACCTGATGAGCAGCCCGGGGGGAGCCATGCTGCAGGTTCGGGTAGCTCACCTCGGGCTGGATCGCACGACAAACACGCCGGTGGTGATTCTGCAGGAGAACGACGGACAGCGGGTCCTGCCGATCTGGATCGGACCGGCCGAAGCGAGCGCGATCGCGATGGAGCTCGCCGGCGTCAAGTTCTCACGCCCGCTGACGCACGACCTCCTCAAGCAGGTGATCGTCGGGCTGGGCGCGGAGCTGCGCAAGGTGATCATCACGCAGGTGAAGGACAACACCTATTTCGCCGAGCTGCACATCTATCGTGGCGATACGGTGATTCAGATCGACGCCCGTCCCTCGGATTCGATCGCGCTGGCGCTGCGGCTCAAGGCGCCGATCATGACGAGCGAGACGCTGCTCGAGCTGACGTCGGTGGACACGAGCGAAGGCGCGATCCAGCCCGGCAGCGGCAGCAGTCCGCTCGACGCCGACACGCTGAAGTCATACCTCCAAAACCTCGATCCTGAAGATTTCGGCAAGTTTACGCCGTAGCTGCCTGATCGGACTCGGCGCCTTCTGCACGCTCACCGTACAAGCCCAGCAACCTCCGGTCAGCGTCAGCGGGCGCGTGTTGCGGGGCGGGCGCGATACTGTGCCGCTCGTCCACGCGTGGGTGGTCTTGCACCGCCTGGCGCGCGACGCTGCCGGTCCGCTCGATTCGGTACGCAGCGACGCCCAGGGGCGCTATCGCATGACGCTGCGCAGCCCGGACAGCACCAGCGCCTACGCGGTCAGCGTGTGGTTTGACAGCATCGCCTATTTCTCGCTGCCGCTGAACGTCACCGGCCGGCCCGCCGTCCACGTCGAGGATCTCATCGCGTTTCCGACCACGAGCGCAGGCGTGCCGATTCAGTTGGCGCGACGGCTCGCGACCGTGGCGCGCGCCAACGAGGACGGCACGCGCGAGGTGCTCGAGATTCTTGAGCTGCAAAACACCGGTGTCGCGACGCGCGTGACTACCGATACGCTGGCTCCCACCTGGGCGGGCCGGGTGCCGGCCGGGGCGGGCCAACTTCGTGCCGGGCAGGGTGACATCTCGAGCGACGCCGTCCAATTCCGTCACGACAGCGTGATCGTGTTTGCGCCGATTCCACCCGGCCCCGCGAAGCAGTTCAGCTTCGGGTACTCGCTTCCCTCCGGGACGCGCGTGCTGGTGTTCCCGATCGATCAGACGACCGACGAGGTGAACCTGCTGGTCGAAGACACGCTCGCGGTCGTCAGCGGGCCCGGCCTCGAATCGCTCGGCATCAAGGAGCTCGAGCAACGACGCTTCGCGGCCTACCGCGCCGGCCCGCTTGCGCCTGACAGCAAGGTCGAGATTCGACTACCGGCGGGAAAATTCCACGCGCAGCTGTTGCTGCCGTACGTGATCGCTCTACTGGCAGCGGGGATGATCGTGGCTCTGGTGTGGGCATTGCGCCGGAGACCGCCGGCGTCTAGACTGAGCTAGCAGTCAATTTCGCGAATGGGGATACGGAAGCCGGTGCAACTCCGGCGCGGCCCCGCCACTGTAACGGGCAAATGATGTGATGGAGGGGCGCAGCATGCTGCGCCCCTACTCGGTTCCGGCCACTGGGTCAGTTCCTGGGAAGGCCGGTCCCGATCGCCCGAAGCCAGGAGACGTCTTCGTTCGCGCCACCAGTCGGTTCCCTCGCGGGAGGGATGGTGCTACGCAGACTCTCCGTTGTTGTACTGGTCCTGTTTGCATGTCACACGTCGGCACGTCGGCACGAAAATCCGCCGGCGCAGCGAATTGTATCGCTCCTCCCCTCATTCACTGAGCTGCTCTTCGCCATTGGCGCGGGCGACCGCGTCGTTGGCCGCACGCAGTGGTGCGACTACCCGCCCGCAGCGCTCAGCATTCCCAGCGTCGGCGACGGTCTGCCGCCGAATATCGAGGCGGTCATGGCGCGGCGGCCCGATCTCGTCGTGCTGTACAACGCGGGGCCGAACGTGACGGCTGCCAAGCAGCTCGAGCGCGCCGGTATTCAGACCGTCCTGATCGACGTGAACCGGCTGGAGGATCTTGGCCCTGCCACTCGGACGCTCGGTCGCCTCACGGGCCGGGAGGAGCAGGCAGAGTCGCTTGCGATCGCGCTGGACAGTCTCGCGGGTCGCCCTCCGCCTCCTGCGACGACCTCCCTCGCGTTTGTCGTTTGGGACAATCCACCGATCATCATCGGCCACGGCAGCTACCTCGATCAGCTGGCGACGCAGGCCGGTGCGCGCAACGTCTTCGGCGACATCGCGGCGCCATCCGCCCAGGTCTCGCTCGAGACGATCGTCGCGCGCGATCCGCAATGGATTGCGGTGCTCTCCGACTCGGCTGTGCCTCCCGCCTTTGCGAAACGACGCGAATGGCGCGCGGTGCGCGCGGTGCGCGCAGGGCACTTCCTGCTGCTGCCGGGCTCCCTGTTCGGGCGCCCCGGGCCACGCTCCGGCAACGCCATCCAGCAGCTGCGGTTGCGCTTGAACCGGAACGGAGTAGGGGCGCAGCATGCTGCGCCCCTACATGGAACTCCCTCCCGATGAAATGGACGCTGTTGGCCATCGTGGCTGTTCTCGCGGTCGCCCTCAGCGTGGTGCTGGGCCCCGCGGCCGTGCCGCTGGGCGAGCTGCTGCGCTCGGACATTGTCTGGAACCTGCGCGCGCCCCGCGCGCTGCTCGCGTTTCTGGTCGGCGGCTCGCTTGGTGTAGCCGGCGCCGGCCTCCAGGCGCTCGTCCGGAATCCTCTCGCCGATCCATTTCTGCTTGGTCTATCCGGTGGTGCAGGACTCGGCGCCGTCATCGCGATCGCCCTGCATCTGTCGGGACCGTGGGCGCTGCCCATCGCGGCCTTCATCGGCGCCCTGGCGGCGCTGGGCCTGGTGTACCGGCTCGGCTTGATCGGCGGCGCCAGCCTCGATCCGCGCATTCTGTTGCTCGGCGGCGTGGCGATTGGAGCGTTCGCGGCGGCGATTACGACGGCAATCGTTTCGCTCGCCGACGCCGCCGAGCTGCGGAACGCGTTTCTGTGGCTGTGGGGCGGGCTGTCGGGAGCGTCGTGGGACTCGGTGTTGCTGGTGGCGCTCTACGCCCCAATTCCGCTCGTGGTCTTGCTGGCCGCCTCCCGTCCCCTCGATCTCCTCGCGTTGGGCGAGGAGTCGGCCCAATACCTCGGCGCTGATGTGGAACGGGTGAAGCGGCGCGTCTATCTCGCGGCGTCGCTGCTCACGGCTGTCGCGGTGGCGGTCTCGGGCGTGATCGGTTTCGTCGGGCTGGTCGTTCCGCATATGGCGCGCCTCACGTGGGGCCATCGCCACCGCTCCTTGTTGCCGGCCGCCTTTCTTGGCGGCGGGGCGCTGCTTGCGTTTGCCGATACGCTGGCGCGCACCGTGGTGGCGCCGCGCGAGCTGCCGGTGGGTGTCGTGACCGCACTGATCGGTGTGCCGGTGTTCGCCTTCCTTCTCAAGCGATGGACGATCGCGTGAACTGCGTGCGCACGCTTTTATGACCGAACCGCTACTCCGTCTCGATGGTGTGCGCTATCGCTATCCAGGCGCAACGTCCGATGCGTTGCAGGGAGTTTCGCTGGCCATTGCACCGAGAGAGTTTCACGCGGTTCTGGGCCCCAACGGCAGCGGCAAGACGACGCTCGTCCGAGTCGCTCTCGGGTCTCTGACGCCTCTCGTGGGACGTGCCGACATTGATCGTCGTCCTGCATCCATGTGGTCGCGACAGGATCTGGCCAAGCTGGTAGGCGTGGTTCCTCAACGCGAAGACAATCTCTTTCCGCAGCGCGTGCGCGAGACCGTGTTGCTCGGCCGCTATCCGCACCTCTCGTTGTGGGGGCGCGAGCGCGCCGAAGACCACGACGCGGTGGATCGCGCGCTCCGAGCCTGCGACGCCGCACACCTCGCCGACCGTTGGCTGTGGACGCTCTCCGGTGGCGAGTACCAGCGCGTCCGTGTGGCGCGCGCGCTCGCACAGGAGCCCAAGCTTCTGGTGCTCGACGAGCCCGGCATGTCGCTCGACTTGAAGCATGAGATGGGGTTGTTCGAGTTGGTCCTGGGACTCGTGCGGGAGCAGGGACTGGGCGTGCTGATGATCACGCACGATTTGAACCTCGCCGCCCGGTTCGCCGATTCGCTCCTGCTGCTCGAGGCCGGCCGGCCCGTCGCTGCAGGTGCCCCGAACGATGTCCTGACACAACAGACCGTGGAGACGGTGTTTTCCTGGCCCGTCGCGATGCAGACAGTCGATGGGCGTCCCCAGATGATCCCCCTCCGCCAACCGAAGGAGTCTCGCGCATGAACCTGCCGCTGCTCGTGCTCGCCCTGCTGCAGCAACCCCAAGACACGGTCGTGCTAAAACCGGTTGTCGTGACCGCGACGCGTGCACCGGTTGCGGCGGACCTCATCGCGTCGGCGGTGACGGTACTGCGGGGCGCCGATCTCGTTGCGCAGGGCATTCGCACGGTGGCGCAGGCGCTGGAAACCGTTCCGGGCGCCCACATCGTTGAGACGGGGAGTTTCGGCGGGCAGACATCGCTGTTCATGCGTGGCGGTGAGAGCGATTACACCAAGGTGCTGCTCGACGGCGTGCCGCTGAACCAGGCAGGCGGCGCGATCGACCTGGCACACCTGACGACCGACAACATCGATCGCATCGAAATCGTCCGCGGACCGGTGAGCGTCCTGTACGGCACCGACGCCGTCACCGGCGTCGTTCAGATTTTTACGCGAACCGGGGGGGGGCAGGGTCCGGCGCGGGTGGGCGCGGAGTTTCACGGCGGGACCTACGGCTCCACACAGGGCGCGGTCGATATCGCGGGTGGGACCAGAACGATCGGGTACTCTGCGCGCGTGTCGCGATTCGGCTCGGACGGGCTGTATCCCTACAACAACCGCTACCGGAATAGCGTGGTGAGTGCGGGCCTCCGTGTGGCGCCGGATGCGCGCACCGACGCGAGCCTCACGTTCCGCTACGGCGATGACCTCTATCATTTCCCGACCGACGGCACCGGCGCGCCCGTGGACTCCAACCAGCGCGCCGCCGAGCGCGGGCCGGTGCTCAGCCTAAACCTGGGCCGCGTGCTTGGGCACGGGCTGGAAGCACGATTCAGCACCGGCCTCAAGGAATCACGACTCTTCTACAACGACGAACCAGACTCGCCAGGGGAGGATGGAGCCTTCTGGAGCCGCGACTATCTGCGGAGATCGACGACCACCGGAATGATGTCGTGGCGTCCGCGTGGCGGGATCAGCGTGATCAGTGGCATCGAGTACGAGGACCAGCGGCAGCGCGGCACGAGCGAGTTCAGCGCGTCCTTCGGGACGTTTCCGGACTCGATCCGCGTGCAACGCCACAACACCGGCTACTTCACGCAGGCCATCATCCCCGCGGGCCGCGCGGCGGTGACGCTGGGGTCTCGGCTCGACGCCAACTCGCAGTTCGGCACCCATGCGACCTACCGCGGCGGTGTCGTCTACCGGCTGGACCAGGCGCGCCTGCGCGCGTCGGTCGGCACGGGATAC
>Ga0209056_10000176_pt1 | contig 68151 bp, 76 predicted proteins | sample GraSoiAngelo_114_FD_185876 | JGI IMG/M metagenome (GOLD analysis project Ga0209056, IMG submission 185876) | Grasslands soil microbial communities from the Angelo Coastal Reserve, California, USA - 14_0903_13_40cm (SPAdes) (version 2) | ecosystem: Environmental > Terrestrial > Soil > Grasslands... | reverse complement strand
ATCGACGGGCTAAAAGTAGGCATCGGACCGGGCTCCATCTGCACGACGCGCGTGGTCACCGGCGCGGGAGTGCCGCAATTGACCGCCATCATGGAAGCCGCGAGAGCCGCAAAGGGCACGGACGTGGCCATCATTGCCGACGGCGGCATCAAGTATTCAGGCGACATCTCGAAAGCGCTTGCGGCGGGCGCGTCGTGCGTGATGATCGGAAGCCTCTTTGCAGGCACCGAAGAATCTCCGGGAGAAACTATTCTCTACCAGGGCCGCACGTTCAAGTCCTACCGCGGGATGGGCTCGACCGGCGCGATGGAGGCGGGCTCCGCCGACCGTTACTCGCAGGAGGGGGCGGAGCGGGGCAAATCCGTTCCGGAGGGCGTGGAAGGACGCGTGCCCTATAAGGGCCAGTTGGGCGCCCTGACGGACCAACTCGTCGGCGGTCTCAAGAGCGGCATGGGATACGTGGGGGCGGCCACGCTAAAGGAATTCAGCGAGAAGAGCCGGTTCGTGCGGATCACCGCCGCTGGGTTGCGCGAGAGCCACGTGCATGACGTTATCATCACCAAAGAAGCGCCGAACTATCGGATGGAATAGGGCGCATGGAATAGACCGTATGGAGTGAGGACGCAGCGAATGAGGGGCAGACGAATTAGCGTGAAGACAGAGAAACAAGGAGCCAATTCTTAGTGGCCCAACCGTGGCGCAACCCGCGCCCTGCTCCCCAATTGCCAGAGATTCAGGCGCGCCTGCAGCCGCCGCGAATGCCCGCCTGGGTGCGCGGCTGGTGGCCGGTCGTGGTATGGGCGTGCTTCATCTTCACCATGTCCACGGACACGTTTTCGGCTGAGCATACCCGCTGGGTGTTTGAACCGATCCTGCGCTGGCTGGATCCTTCGCTGACGCCTAGCCAATTTGAACTCATCCATCACATCATCCGCAAGTGCGCGCACTTCACGGAGTATTTTATTTTTTTCTTATTGCTTTACCGCGGCGTGCGCGGCGAGCGGAAAGGTTGGCAATGGACGTGGGGCATCGCGGCGCTCTCTTGCGCCGCGGGATATTCGGCCCTGGACGAAATTCACCAGGCGTTCGTGGCCAGCCGAACTGCTTCGCCTTACGATTCCCTGCTCGACTCGATTGGCGCTTTCGCGGCTTTTGTTGCGCTGTGGATGTGGTTCCGCAGGCGGCGCTCTGCGGTCGAAGGGGAAATATCCGCAAACGACGCGCCGGCTTCCTGATGGCGAGCTTCGACCGCACACAATTCACAGAAGAACCGTGAAAAACAAGGAGCCCGTTCCGGCTTGCCGAAACGGGCTGCTAGAAGATTGAATGAAAGAATAAGGCTTAGGCTTTTACTTCGGCCTCTTCTTCCTTCTTGGGCTTTTCTTTCTTTTCCTTGAGCTTGAACTCGTAGCCGATGAGTTCGAGGATGGCCACCTTGGCGTTGTCGCCGACACGGTTTCCTGCGTGGATAATGCGGGTGTAGCCGCCGGCGCGATCCGCGAATTTGGGCGCGATCTCGCTGAACAGCTTCTGGGTAACGGCAGGCAGCATGATGTACGAAGCCGCCTGACGGCGCGATTGCAACGTGTCGCGCTTGCCGAGGGTGATCATTTTCTCCGCAACGGGGCGCGCGGCTTTAGCACGCGTCAGCGTCGTGGTGATCCGTCCGTGCTCAAGCAAATTGGTGACTAGGCTGCGCAGCACCGCGCGGCGATGATCCGGCTGTTTTCCGAGCTTTGAACCTGAGTTGAGATGTCGCATCGCTATCTTGTCCCTTAAAGGCCGATGTTCTCTTCTGAGGCCGGCGCAGCGGTTTGGCTTGGCAACGGCGGCCAGATGATGCGGCCGTGCTCGTCGAACTTCATGCCCAGCGCAAGGCCCATCTTCACCAGAATATCTTTGATCTCGTTGAGCGACTTGCGGCCGAAGTTCTTGGTCTTCAGCATTTCGTTTTCGCTCTTCTGGACGAGCTCGCGGATAGTCTGGATGTTCGCGTTCTTCAGGCAATTGTAGGAGCGAACGGAAAGCTCGAGCTCCTCGACGGAGCGGTCCAAATGTTCGAGACGCGGATCGTGGGAGACGTCCTGCGGCGTTTCGATGGTCTCAACCGGTTCTTCAAAGTTAATGAAGATGCTCATGTGGTCCTTGACCAGTTTGGCAGCGAGGCCGATGGAGTCCTGCGGAGTAATGGCGCCATTGGTCCACACTTCTATCATTAGCTTTTCGTAGTCGGTCATCTGGCCGAGGCGGGCGGCTTCGACGGCGTAGTTAACCTTGCGCACCGGCGAGTGCACGCTGTCAACCGGAATGTAGCCGATGGGCAGATCTTCGTCGTAGTTGCGGTCGGCGGCCACATAGCCGCGGCCGTTCTTGGCGCGCATCTCGATCTGGAGTTTGCCGCCCTCGCTGACCGTGGCGATGTACACGCTCTTGTCGAGCACGGCGAAGTCCGCGTCTTCCTCGATTTGCGCCGAGGTGACCGGACCGGCCTGTTCGACGTTGACATAAATCGTCTTCGGCAGGTCGGTATTGAGCTTGATGGGCACCTGTTTCAGGTTGAGAATGATGTCCGTGGCATCCTCGACCACGCCAGGGATCGAAGAAAATTCGTGCAGCACGCCTTCGATCTTCACGGCGGTGATGGCCGCGCCTTCAATCGAACTGAGCAGCGCGCGACGCAGCGCGTTTCCTACCGTCGTGCCCCAGCCGCGCTCAAAAGGCTGCGCGGAAAACCGCCCGTACTTCTCGGTGAGCGATTCCAGCTCGGATGCAAGACGCTTCGGCTTTTGAAAACCTTTCCACATCGTGTTCCTTCCTTCTGGCCCGAAAATTTCAGGCCCAAAACCAAATCTGATGCGCCCGGTCCGCCGGGCTCGCTGGGCGCTGGCCGCGCCCCGGAAACTTACTTCGAGTACAACTCGACGATGAGCTGCTCGTTGATCGGCGGCGTCTGCACATCATCGCGCTTCGGCAGGGCCACGACCTTGGCCTTGAACTGTTCGCGCTCCTGCTCGAGCCAGGGCACAGCGCTCTGGCTCTGCGCGACGTTGCGAGCCTCGAGCACCATGGCGTTCTGGTGCATCTTTTCCTTGATTGCTACTTCCTCACCGACGCTGACGAGGTAAGACGGGATGTTGACCTTCTTCCCGTTCACACGGACGTGTCCGTGAAGCACAAGCTGCCGCGCCTGCGAACGCGAGGACGCCAGACCCGCACGCCACACCACGTTATCCAGACGACGCTCGAGCATGATGATGAGGTTCTCGCCCGTCGGGCCCTTGGCGCGAGCGGCCTTTTCAAAATAATTGCGGAATTGCCGCTCCAGGAGCCCGTAAGTGCGCTTGACCTTCTGCTTCTCGCGCAATTGCAAGCCGTATCCGGCGACCTTCGGGCGCCGCGATTGCCCATGCTGCCCCGGCACGAAGTTGCGCTTCTCAATGGCGCACTTCTCCGTAAAGCATCGCAGGCCCTTCAAAAACAATTTCTGCCCTTCCCGGCGGCACAGGCGGCAGACTGCATCTCGGTGTCTTGCCAACTTCTATTCTCCCTTCCCAAAACTCTCGGAATCTTTTCTCATGGCCGTCAATCGCATCAAACGCGGCGGCGCTTCGGCGGACGGCAACCGTTGTGCGGAATCGGCGTGACGTCGCGGATCACCACGATGTGCAGTCCAGCGGCGGCGAGTGCGCGCACGGCGGATTCGCGCCCGGAGCCGGGACCCTTCACGCGAACTTCCACGCTCTTCATCCCGTATTGATCGCGCGCCACGCCGGCGGCAGCCAGCGAGGCCTGCTGCGCGGCATACGGCGTACCCTTGCGCGAGCCCTTGAAGCCGATCGCGCCCGCGGAGGACCAGCACACGACGCGGCCATCCGTGTCCGTGATGGAAATCTGCGTATTGTTGAACGACGCGGCGACGTACACCACGCCGTGCGGAACAACGCGGCGCTCGCGCTTCTTCTTGAATTCTTTTTTGCGCTTCGCTGCCGCTGCCGGTTTCCCCGGTGCTGCTGCTGCGTCCGGCGCTGCATTCTTTTGCTGCTCTTTTGCCACGATTCACTCCATTCCGTATGAAAACTCTGTCAAACAGGCGCAGCATGTGCACCCGTACAAATAAAGTTGTTAGCCCTTCTTGCCCAGGACCTTCTTCTTCGCCGCGACCGCACCGCGCCGCGGACCCTTGCGGGTACGCGCGTTGGTGTGGGTGCGCTGGCCGCGTACCGGCAAGTTCCGGCGGTGCCGGATGCCGCGGTAGGCCTGAATTTCGATCAGCCGGCGGATGTTCATCTGAATCTCCTTGCGGAGATCGCCTTCCACGCGGCCTTCCTGTTCGATGGCTTGGCGGAGGTGATTGATTTCATCTTCCGTCAAGTCGCGAATCTTCTTGGTGTGATCGACATTCGCCTTAGCGGCGAGCTTCTTCGCGCGCTCCTGCCCGATGCCGTAGATCGAAGTCAGCCCGACCCAAAGTCGCTTCTGCACCGGAAGATCTACACCTGCGATACGTGCCATGCCATTCTCCTCAAGAAAACCTTATCCCTGGCGCTGCTTGTGCTTCGGGTTGACGCAAATCACCCGCACCACACCGCGCCGGTGGATCACCTTGCACTTGTCACAAATCTTTTTAACCGATGCCCGTACTTTCATAATTCCTGTTCCTCACTCGCCGACTTACTTGTAGCGGTACACAATCCGGCCGCGCGTCAAATCGTAAGGTGAAAGCTCCACCGCGACTTTATCTCCCGCGAGAATTCGGATGAAATTCTTGCGCATCTTGCCGGAGACGTGCGCCAGGACCTGGTGCTTATTCTCCAGCTCAACGCGGAACATCGCATTCGGCAGCGGCTCAATCACTGTCGCCATCACTTCAATGGCGTCCTCCTTGGAATTCCCGGAGTCGCCTTTCTTTTTTTCCTCGCGAATCGGCCTTGCCATAGTCTCCCGTGCTTACCTAACTGCGTTAAAAACCGGCGGCCACAACTCTTACCACGACGGCCCGGTCATCTCTTTTGGCCGCGTCAGAATCCACGGCCCGTTGGCGGTAACCGCCACCGTGTGCTCGAAGTGCGCCGAGGGGCTGCCATCGGCCGTTTCCGCCACCCATTCATCTCGCATGCGCACTTCCGGGCGGCCCGCGTTCACCATCGGCTCGACCGCGATGACCATTCCCTCTTGCAGCCGCGCGCCGTGTCCTTCGTCACCGTAGTTCGGCAGGTTGGGCTCGTCGTGCATCTTTGTGCCGATCCCATGCCCGACGAACTCGCGCACCACGGAAAAACCGTTTTCCTCGACCCAGCTTTGCACCGCGTGGCCGACATCGCCAAGCCGGTTGCCCGCGCGCATCTTCTCGATAGCGCGGTCCAGCGATTCCCGGGTCACATCCAGCAACTTCTGCAGTTCCGGCCGAATCTGCCCCACCGGGACAGTAACGGCGGAATCCGCATAGTACCCGTCCACTTCCATCCCGAAATCGATCGAGACGATATCTCCTTCGCGCAGCTTGCGCTTCGGCGAGGGAATCCCGTGGACGATCTCGCTGTTCACCGACGTGCACAGCACACAGGGATAACCGCGATATCCCTTGAACGCTGCCTTGCCCGGTCTTCCGGCGATTTTTTCCTCGGCAATCTTCTCGAGGTCCATCGTCGTTATTCCCGGCTTTACCGCGCTTCGCAGCGCGGCCAAGACTTCGTGCACGAAAAGCCCGGCGCGATGCATCTTTTCCAGCTCTTCCGCGCTTCGCAGGTGAATCGCCATCAATCTTTCCAAGGTCCTTACGGACCGAATTCAGCGGCCCTAACCGGGCTCCCTTCCGCGGGCTTTATCGCGCCCCGCGAACGCTCTGCACGCTTTGCAGCACCTGGCGCCCGACTTCTTCCACGCACTTCGACGCGTCAATGGTGTGCAGCAAACCCCGCCGCGCGTAATATGCTACCAGCGGCGCCGTCTGCTTCTCGTAAGCCTGCAGTCGCGGCCCGATGACTTCTTCGCGATCGTCCGGCCGCTGGATCAACTCGCCGCCGTCTCTATCGCACATTCCCTCGACCTTTGGCGGGCGCTCGTAAACATTATAAATCTCGCCGCCCACTTTGCAGGTCCTTCGCCCGGTCAACCTTCGCAACAAAACCGAAGAATCGATGGCCAGGTGAATCACAAACGGCCGCTTGTAGCCGTGAAGCTTCAGCAACTCGCCCAGGTATTTCGCCTGAGCCACTGTCCGCGGAAACCCGTCAAACACAAAACCATGCGAACAATCCGGCCGCTCGATGCGCTCCCTGATCATCTGCAGCACCAAGGAATCAGGTACCAGGTCGCCGCGCTCCATGATCGGCTTGGCCTTTATGCCGAGCGGCGTGCCTTTGCTGACATGCTCGCGCAGCATGTCACCGGTTGAAAGATGCGGCACACCGTACTTCCTGGCCAATTCCTTTGCCTGCGTGCCTTTCCCCGCACCCGGAGGCCCGAGAAAAATCACGGCGCGGTCCAGTTTATCGGGGTGCCGTGTATCCGGAGCCACCCTGGTTCTCTCCCGTTACCGCCGACCGCGCAACCGGCCCTTCCGAGCGAACCCTTCGTAGTTGCGCATGACCAGCTGTGCCTCCAACTGCTGCACGGTATCCATGGCCACGCCCACCACGATCAATAGAGACGTTCCACCAAAATAAAAATTGACCTGCAAACCCTTCAGAAACCAGACCGGAAAGTGGCGGTCAAACCACGACCCGAGCCCCCAGCCCAGATGGTCGAGGTGAATGCCGGCGATCATCCATTCCGGCAGCAAGCAAACAAGCGCCAGGTAAACAGCTCCGATAAACGTCAACCGTTTCAGAATCTTGCTAACGTGCTCGGAAGTCGTGCGGCCGGGCCGGATGCCGGGAATGAACCCGCCGTTCTTCCGCATGTTGTCTGCAAGTTCCGTCGGATTGAAAACGATGCCGACGTAGAAAAACGCGAACACCAAGATCAGCGTCACGTAAATCAAGGTGTACAGCGGCTCGCCCCACTTCAAGGCTTCGGCGATGTTTTTCACAAACGGCCAGCGCGTTCCAAACATCAGCGCGGCCGTGGCCGGAAACGCCAGCAGCGAACTCGCAAAAATCGGCGGAATCACTCCGCCGGAGTTCACGCGCAGCGGAAGGTAGGACGATTGCCCGCCCATCACGCGGCGCCCCACAACGCGCTTGGCATATTGCACCGGAATGCGGCGTTGCCCGCCTTCCACGAAGACGATAAACGCAACCACCGCGATCATCAGCGCGATAAGAAGGATCAGCGCAAGCGGCGTAAAAGGCCCCCAAGCTTGCGTGTGGGCCTTTTCGTACAAATCCACGATCGCGCGCGGCAGTCCCACGACAATGCCGACGAAGATGATCAGCGACATCCCGTTGCCGATGCCGCGTTCGCTGATCTGCTCGCCCAGCCACATGATGAACGCCGAACCTGTCGTCAGCGTCAGGATCGTCATCACCGTAAATCCCAATCCAGGATGGTAGACCATGGACAGACCGTTGGGGCCGGCGGCCGTCTGCAAGGTCTGGGCTATGGTGAACGACTGAATGACGCTCAAGACGATCGTCAGATAGCGTGTATACTGCGTAATCTTGCGCCGTCCGAGCTCACCCTCTTTCTGCAACCGCTCGAGATAAGGGAACACCACGGTCATCAACTGCAGGATGATCGACGACGTGATGTACGGCATGATGCCGAGCGCGAAAATCGTCAGCTTGCGGAAGTTGCCGCCGCTGAAAAGATCGAAGATGCCGAGAACCGAGCCGGCCGCCTGCTGAAACATTTGTTGCAGAACGGCCTCGTTGATTCCCGGTGTGGGAATGTGGGCGCCGATGCGGTAGACCCCCAAAAGGGCCAGCGTGAACAACACGCGGTTCCGCAAGTCTTCGATGCGGAACATGTTCTTCACGGCTTCGATGAATCGGTTCATGCCTGTTTCCTGCGAAACGTCCTTATGCGCGACCTCAAAGCGGTCAACTCTACGCTACGACCTCAAATGTACCGCCAGCCTTGGTAATCTTTTCCTTTGCCGATGCGCTGAACGCCTGCGCGTGAATCGCCAGCTTGGTCGTCAGCTCGCCATCGCCAAGAACCTTGATGGGGTCCGTGGCGCGGCGCACAAAGCCGTGCGCGCGAAGTAGCTCGGGAGTCACCGTCTCGCCGGCCGGAAAAACGTTCAATTCCGCCAGGTTCACGATCGAGTACGTCACGCCAAACGGATTATGAAACCCGCGCTTCGGCATGCGCCGGTGCAGCGGCATCTGTCCGCCTTCAAAACCGCGCCTACGCGAATAGCCGCGTCGCGACTTCTGACCCTTGTTTCCAGAGCCCGCGGTCTTGCCGAGCTTCGACCCCATGCCTCGGCCAACGCGCACTTTGCGCTTTCGCGAGCCTGCCGGAGGCTGCAAATTCGCGAGCGTAAACAGGCGGCGTCCTTTGGCCGCCGGCTTCGCCGGTTTGTGCTGACCGCGCTTGCGGGCCCCTCTCGGGCCGCTTGAACTCTTCTTCGCCATCGTTCTACTCCACCACTTCCACGAGGTGCCGGACCTTATGGATCATGCCGCGCACCGCCGGCGTGTCCTGGCGCTCGACCACCTGATGCATTCTCCGCAAGCCAAGCCCGCGGATGGTTTGACGCATATCGTCGGTGCAGCTGATAAAGCTGACCACCCATTTGATCTTCACGATGCCGCCGGACTTCTTGCCGTCCTGCTCCGTCCGCTTGAAAACCTTGACGGGAGCCTTTGTGCTCGCCACTTTTTTGCCGATCATCAGGCGCCCTCACTCGCTGCGGCTTTTTCCTTGGCCGGCTTGCCGCTGATTTCTTCCACCGTCTTCGAGCGCGTTTCCGCCACGTGCGCTATATCCTTCAGGCTGAGCAGCGCCGCGAACGTGGCTTTTACGACGTTGTGCGGGTTCGACGTGCCGATCGATTTCGTCAGCACGTTGGTGATCCCCGCCACCTGCATGACCTTGCGCACCGGACCGCCGGCGATCACGCCGGTGCCCTCCGACGCGGGCTTGAGCAGCACTTGCGCCGAGCCGTAACGCCCCAAAACCTGGTGCGGAATTGTCGAACCCTTCATGTTCAACTTGATCAAGTTCTTTTTTGCCTGCTCGATGCCCTTCTTGATGGCCATGGGCACTTCCCGGGCTTTGCCCATGCCAAATCCAGCATGGCCGTGGCTGTCGCCGACAACCACCAGAGCGGAGAAACTGAGATTTTTGCCGCCCTTCACGACCTTGGTGACGCGGTTGATGGCGATCACGTCATCCTTCAGCTCCGAGGGATTCACTTCCAGGAGCCGGCGCACCGCTAGACTATCCCGCAAAATTTGCTTCGACATAGGCTTAGAACTGTAACCCCGCTTCCCGCGCCGCATCCGCGAGCGCCTTGACGCGGCCGTGATACTTGTATCCGCCGCGGTCGAACACGACTTTACTCACGCCGGCGGCCTTGGCGCGCTGGGCGATGGTCTTGCCGATCACTTTTGCCGCCGCAATGTTGCCTCCGCCCTTCAAATTCTTTTTGGATTCGCCGTCAATCGAGCTGGCGGAGACGAGCGTCTTGCCCGAACGGTCGTCGATCACCTGCGCGTAAATGTGTCCCAGCGAGCGGTACACGCACAGGCGCGGGCGCTCCGGCGTGCCCTCGACCCTGGTGCGCACCCGCGTATGAACGCGCTGACGGTGCAAATCCCGCGATAGCTTGCGAACTCTTGCCGATGCCACTGTCGTCTCCTAATCTACAAACCTTGCCAAAACCCAATTACGCCGCGCCGCCCGCCTTTGCGCCTGCCTTGCCGGCCTTCTTCTTCAGACGTTCGCCGGTAATGCGCACGCCCTTCTGCTTGTACGGATCGGGCGGACGCAACGAACGCATATCCGCGGCAACCTGCCCGACCTGGCCCTTGTCCGCGCCGCTCACGATGATGTGCGTCTGCTTTTCCACGGCGACTTGAATGCCTTCCGGAATCGGAAAATTAACGGGGTGCGACTTGCCGAGCGCGAAGGAAACCGTCTTGCCCTTCAACTCAGCGCGATAGCCGACGCCCACTATGTCGAGCTCTTTCTTGAAGCCCGACGTCACCCCAAGCACCGCGTTGGCAACCAGAGCGCGCGCCAGGCCGTGAAGAGCGCGGTGCTCTTCGGTTGCGCGAAGAGCGGTCAGCACGCCGTCCTTCTGCTCAAAGGTAATGCCCTGCGGGATTGCGAAGGAGAGTTTGCCCTTCGGTCCCTGCACGTCGATCTTGCCGCTCTGCAGGGCAATCTTTACGCCTGCTGGAACTGGAATTGGTTTGTGTCCGATGCGTGACATCTTTTCTGTTTTCCTTGACTAGAAATACCGGCTACCAAACCTCGCAAAGAATCTCGCCGCCCATTTTGGCCTTGCGCGCCGCTCGGCCGCTCATCAGCCCTTTCGGCGTGGTCATGATGCTGATGCCCAGCCCGCCCACCACTGGGCGAATATCGGCCGCTCCGAGATACGCGCGCGCGCCCGGACGCGAAATGCGCTTCAGTCCGGTGATTACGCTGCGCCGGTCCGGCGTGTACTTCAGGAAGACACGCAGCATCTTGCGCGTCTTGTTCTCGTCCACCAGCTTGTAGGTCGAGATGTAGCCCTCTTCCTTCAGGATGCGCGCAATCTCGGTCTTGAGCTTCGAGACTGGAACATCGACGCGCTGGTGCTTGGCGGCCGCCGCGTTGCGGAGGCGCGTCAGAAAATCGGCTATTGGGTCCGTCTGCATAGTTCTCCTACCAGCTGGCTTTCACGACGCCGGGAATTTCGCCCTTCAGCGCCATCCCGCGGAAACAGATTCTGCACATCTGAAACTTGCGGATATACCCTCGCGCGCGGCCGCAGCAGCGGCAGCGGTTGCGGACCCGCACCTTGAATTTCGGCTTCTTGAGCGACTTAGCGATTTTTGCTGTGCGTGCCATTTATTGCGCCACCCCTTTTTCGCGGAACGGAAACCCGAGCCCTTTGAGCAGCTCACGGCCCTGCTCATCGTTCTTCGCGCTGGTCGTCATGGTGATGTTCATGCCTTTGATCTTGTCGACGCGCGTGTAGTCAATCTCTGGAAACACCAGCTGGTCCTTCAGCCCCAGCGTGTAATTCCCGCGGCCGTCAAAGGAATTCTGCGGCAAGCCGCGAAAGTCGCGCACACGGGGGAGCACCACGTTGCACAGGCGGTCGAGAAATTCATACATGTAGTCGCCGCGCAACGTCACCGCGCATCCGATGGGCATGCCTTTGCGAATCTTGAAGTTCGCAATGGACTTCTTCGCCCGCGTGATCACCGCTTTTTGCCCGGTGATCTGACCAAGCTCCACCGCCGCGGTGTCCAGCAGCTTGGCGTTTTGGCTGGCTTCGCCAAGGCCGATGTTGACCGTGATTTTCTTCAGCTTCGGCACGGCCATCATGTTCTTCCAGCCAAAACGCTTCATCAGCGCTGGCACCGTCTCCATCCGGTATTTTTCTTGCAATCGACTCTTCATCGCCTTCTCTGCCTTGTCCTTTACTTGTCCAACGTCGTGTTGCAATGCCGGCAACTGCGTACTTTCGTGCCGTCCGGCAATATCGTATGGCCAATCCGCGTGTGTTTGCCACAGCTTCCGCAGACCACCAGCACGTTTGAGACGTTGATTCCCGCTTCCTTCTCCACAATCCCGCCTTTGATGTTCTTCGAAGGGTTGGGACGCGTATGCCGCTTGATGATGCCCACGTGCTCGACCACCACGGTGTTCTTCTTCGCGTTGATCGAAAGCACGCGCCCGCTTTTGCCGGCGTCTTTCCCGGCAATCACCCGGACGTTATCGCCCTTGCGAATCTGAATCGTATGCCGCTCGGCTCTTTCGTGTCGCAGTGTCATGGCCTACCAGACCTCCGGAGCCAGCGAAACTATCTTCGTAAATTTCTTCTCGCGCAGTTCACGCGCCACCGGGCCGAACACGCGCGTCCCCACGGGCTCGCCCGCATCGTTGATCAACACTGCGGCGTTGTCGTCAAACCGGATGTACGTGCCATCCTTGCGCCGCCGTTCTTTCCGCATCCGCACCACAACCGCTTTCACGACGCTTCCCTTCTTGACCTGGCTTTCCGGTGTCGCTTCCTTGACTGCGGCGGTGATGACGTCGCCGAGGCCCGCCTTCAATCCCGCGTCGCCGCCTACCGGCATGATGCAGGTCAGCTTGCGCGCGCCAGAATTGTCGGCCACCGTCAGCCAGGTTCGCATCTGAATCATTGGCCTGCTCCCCTGTCTTTCTTACTCCGCCGACGCGTTCCGCGTCAGCACTTCTTTCAACCGCCAGCGCTTCAACTTCGATAGCGGCCGCGAGGCCACGATGCGCACCGTGTCGCCGGGCTTGGCTTGGCGATTCTCATCGTGCGCGTAAAACTTTTTCGAGATGCGCACCACGCGGCGGTACTTGGGGTGCTGCACCAACCGTTGCACTTCCACCACGATCGTTTTCTGCATCTTGGCGCTGGTGACTTTGCCGGTGAGGATGGTTCGCTCGCCGCGCTCGGCCACCGGGGCGCTCTGTGTTTCGGTTGTCATTACGCCTTCCCTGCTTTCAGTTCTTGCGCGCGAACCAGTGTCTTCACCCGCGCCAGATCTTTTTTCGCTTCACGAAGCCGCTTCAGCGCTTCCGCCTGTCCCGTTGAAAGCTGGAAGCGCAGCCGGAAAATCGTCTCCGTCAGATCTTTTTGCTGGGCCAGCAGTTCGTCCACGCCCGCCTCGCGAATCTTGTCAATGCGCCGCGGCATCGTTAAAACCCTCCTGCGCGGGATACGAATTTCGTAGGAATCGGCAGTTTGTGGGCCGCCAGTCCCAGAGCTTCCTTGGCCGTTGCTTCGTCCACTCCCGCCATCTCAAACATGATGCGTCCCGGCTTTACCACCGAAACCCATTTCTCCGGCGCGCCTTTGCCCTTGCCCATGCGCGTTTCCGCCGGCTTCTTGGTGAACGGCTTGTCCGGGAAGATCCGGATCCACAATTTTCCGCCGCGCTTGATGAACCGGGTAATCGCTACGCGCGACGCTTCAATTTGCCGGTCGGTGATCCACGCATTTTCCATGGCCTTCAATCCGTACTCGCCGAAAGCCAAATCTCCGCCGCGCCAGGCCTTGCCGTTGCGGCGGCCGCGCATCTGTTTTCTGTACTTCACTTTCTTCGGCATCAACATAACTGTGTTCTCGCTTCCCTGACCTCGTTAGCCTCTCGCCGCCTATGCCACGGCTGCGGCGGTTTCGCGCTCCTTCTGAATCTTTGAAGCTTTCTTGGGCACGTTCTCGCCCTGGTAGACCCAGCACTTCACTCCAATCACGCCGTAAGTCGTGTTGGCTTCCGCAGTGCCAAAATCAATGTCCGCGCGCAGCGTTTGCAACGGCAGCCGTCCCTGCAAGTACCATTCCTTGCGCGCGATTTCCGCACCGTTCAGCCGGCCTGCCACGCGCACCTTGATGCCTTTGCAGCCGAAGCGCAGCGCCGAATCCACTGCTTTACGCATCGCGCGCCGAAAGGCCACGCGCTTTTCCAATTGCAGCGCGATCGATTCCGCCACCAGAGTGGCATCCAGCTCCGGACGATGGACTTCCTGGATGTCAATGTGCACTTCGCGTTTGGTGCGCTTCTGCACGTCCTGCTTCAGCTTGTCGATTTCCGCGCCTTTGCGCCCGATAATGATGCCCGGCCGCGCGGTGTAAATGCGCACCACCAGCTTGTTCGCCGCGCGTTCGATGTCGATCGAGCTGATGCCCGCACTCTTCAGCTTCTCCTTCAGCTCTTTGCGGAGCTTGACGTCTTCGTGAAGAAGATCGGCATACTCCTTGTCGGCATACCACCGCGACTTAAACGGCTTGTTGTAACCCAGCCGGAATCCATACGGGTGCGTCTTCTGTCCCACTCTCGGTCTCCTTACTTCCTACTTCTTGCCCTTTTTCGGTGGCGCTTGCTTGCCGGTCAAAGCCTTGCGAACACGGCGCGCCGTGCCGCGCACGCCCTTTTGCGCTTCGGCTTCCGCCACGTTGGCTGCCACGCGTTCCGCGGCCGCCACGTGATGCTCAGCCACTCCTACCCACAGGTGCGCGGTGCGCTTCTGGTAGCGGAACGCCCGCCCCATCGGCGCGGGGCGCAACCGCTTCCAGCGCGGCCCTTCATTCACGAAACACTGCGCCACGAACAACTGGTCCACGTCGAGCGGCGCGCCGGCGTCATCCGCCTTGCGTTCCGCATTGGCAATCGCGCTGCGCAGCACTTTTTCAATGTGCTTGGCGGCGCGCTTGGGGGTGTACTTCAGCGTCTGCAAAGCGTCCTGCGCCTTCTGCCCCCGGATGAGGTCCATCACCAGTCGCGCCTTCTGCGGCGACATTCGTACATGCCGCGCCAGCGCGTGCGCTTCAATCAATGCGTTTTGTGTCTGCACGTCAGCCATGACTTACGCCTTCGGCGCCGCGGGTGTTGCTGCCGCTGGTGCTGCGCCGCCTCCCGCTGGTGCCGGACCCGCGGCCTTCTCGAGCGCCGCTTTCACTCCGTGGCCTTTGAACGAACGTGTCGGGGCGAACTCGCCCAGCTTGTGCCCGATCATCTGCTCCGTCACATACACGGGAATGAATTTCTTCCCGTTGTGCACCGCGATAGTGTGCCCGATCATTTCTGGCACGATCGTCGAACGCCGCGACCACGTCTTGATCACTTTCTTTTCGTTGCGCGTGTTGAGTCCTTCGACTTTTACGCGCAGGTGGCCGTCCACAAACGGCCCTTTTTTCAGTGAGCGTGCCATCGATTCTCTATTCCTCCACTCGCCGCAAACGGCCCCATTGTGCACGCCGCATCTTCTTGAATCCTCGAACCGGCCCGGGAACGCGGTGCGACTTCGGGCAGAACGGGCAGACAAACCGCGTGCCCTGCGCATTCGCAATCCGTTCCACAATGACCGCCCAGCCCGGCTTGCACAGTTTGTAAAGCACCGGCTCCGGCGGAGCTACAACCGCCTTGACCAACGGACGCACCGGCTTCGCGCTCTTTACGCGCTTCGCATTGCGTTTCGCGGTGCGCTTCACTATCCGGCTGCGCCGTGCTGCTGTTCGTGTTGTGCGTGTCGCTCGCATCATTTTTGCTCTCACCGGGCGGGTCTCAGTTCGCCGCCAGGTTTCTCGCCTCAGTAAACTTCCCGTCCTTACTTCCTGCGCTCGACAATGTGCTTGTCGGTGCGCTTGTTGTGTCGCGTCTTCTTGCCCAGCGTCGGGAAAGCCCAGGGCGTCTGCGGATGATTGCCCTTGACCTTACCTTCGCCGCCTCCGTGCGGGTGATCCACCGGGTTCATGGCCACGCCGCGAACCGTCGGCCGAATCCCGCGCCAACGTGTGCGGCCGGCCTTTCCGAAGGTTTCGTTCTCATGGTCGAGGTTGCCAACCTGGCCAACCGTGGCCATGCACTCCACGGAAAACTTACGAACTTCCCCGGAAGGCAACTTCACAAGAGCTACCTCGCCTTCCTTGCTCAGCAATTGCGCCGAGCCGCCCGCGGAACGCACCACTTGTCCGCCGCGCCCGGGATACAACTCCAGGTTATGCACCATCGTGCCGGGAGGAATGTGCTTGAACTGCAGCGCATTGCCCGGAAGAATGTCCGACCCTTCGCCGGTCGAGACCGTTGCGCCCACTTCCAATCCCACCGGATGAAGGATGTAGCGCTTCTCGCCGTCGGCGTAGTGCAACAGCGCCAGGTTTGCGCTGCGATTCGGGTCGTATTCGATCGCCGCCACTTTCGCGGGCACGCCCAGCTTGTCGCGCCGGAAGTCCACCTTGCGGTAGGCCTTCTTGTGGCCGCCGCCGCGGTGCCAGATCACGACTTCGCCATGATTGTTGCGGCCGCCCGACCGCTTCTTCGGCTCCAGCAGCGCCTTTTCCGGCTCCTGCTTGGTGATGTGGCTCTTGTCCACGACGGTGATGAACCGCCGCGACGCCGTATACGGATTAAAGCTCTTCAGTCCCATCGCTGCCTCTTACCTTCTTAATGCCTTCCTCAAACTGTCCCGTTTTTACAAATTCTCCGCGTACTCGATCATCTTCTCGCCTTCGGCGAGCTTCACGTACGCTTTCTTCCAATCGCGCCGGTAGCCTTCGTTTTGGCCGCGGCGGCGCATCTTGCCGACAAAATTTGCCGTGCGAACGCCTGCGACCTTCACCTTGAAAATCTGCTGTACGGCTTCCTTGATTTGCGTCTTCGTGGCGCCGGCTGAAACTTCAAACACCACGGTGTGCTGCGTTTCTTTCACGCCCAGGCCCTTTTCCGTGATGATCGGCCGCCGAATAATCTGATAGTGAGGGGTTGACATCGCCTATCCCTTCCCCTTTTTCTTTACCGGCTTCGCGGCTTTCTTCGCTGCCGCCGGTTTCTTGGCTGCTGCCTTTGGGGCTGCGTCCTTTTTCCCGGGTTTTGCCGCGGGAGCAATCGTTTCCACGTCCGGCACAACTACCGGCTTCTTCTCCGGATCGAGCGAGTGGCTCAGCCGCGTCACCGCATCCTTCGAAAGCACCAGCAAGTCATGCTTCAGCACGTCGTAAGGCTGCAGAACATTCGGCGCGGCCAGCGTGACGCCTTGAACGTTGCGGCTCGCGAGTTCCAGGTTGCGGTTTTCGCCATGTGCCACCAGCAACGCCGACTTCGTGTGGTTCAGCTTCTCCAGGACTTCCAGCAGCGCCTTGGTCTTGTGCGTATCCAATTTCCACGCATCCACAACCGTCAGCTTCTGCTCCGCCAGTTTTGCCGAGAGCGCCGAGCGCAGCGCGCCGAGAACCATTTTCTTTGGCAGCGCGTAGCTGTAATCGCGCGGCTTCGGTCCATGAACGGTGCCGCCATGGCGCCACAGAGGCGACCGGATCGAACCCACACGCGCGCGGCCCGTGCCCTTCTGCTTCCAGAGCTTGCGTCCCGCTCCGCTGACTTCGCTCTTTTCTTTGACCTTGTGCGTGCCTGCACGCAATCCGCGCAAGTGCCAGCGTGAAGCCTCGTGCAGCAGGTGCTGGTTGACTTTCGCGCCAAAAATCGCGTCCGCCAGCTCCACCTGACCGACTTTCTTGCCATCCAAGTTCACTACGTCGACGACCGGCATAATCTCTTTTTCCTTCTCTGCACTGAGCGAAATGAACTGTCGTTTCGCCTTACTTCGCTTTTCTTGCCTTGCGGATAAAAATGTACGATCCGCTTGGCCCCGGCACCGATCCCCGCACCAGCAGCAGGTTTTCGTCGGTGTCCACCTTCACCACTTTCAAATTCTTCGCCGTCACCTTGACGTTTCCCATGTGCCCCGGAAAATGCTGGTTCTTCCAGACACGCGAAGGAAAGGAACTCCCTCCGATGCCGCCCGGCGCGCGATGATGCATCGAGCCGTGCGTCGAATCGCCTCCGGCATAGTGCCAGCGCTTCACGCCGCCTTGAAAACCCTTGCCCTTGCTTACTCCGCTCACATCCACAAGCTCGCCGGTCTTGAAGTTTTCCACCAGCACGCGGTCGCCGACTTTCGTCTCGTCTTTCGACTCTTCGATGCGCACTTCGTGCAGGACCTTCATTGGCGCGACGCTGGCTTTCTTGAAGTGCCCAGTCATGGCCTTGTTCACGCGCTGCGGCTTGACGAATTCCACCAGCCCCAGTTGCGCGGCCTCGTATCCGTCCGTCTGCTTCGTGCGGCGCTGTACCACCACGCAAGGCCCCGCCTGAAGGACGGTGCACCCCACGAGCGTGCCGTCGTCGACGAAAACTTGCGTCATTCCCAGTTTGATTCCGATGATTCCGTTGACCGCCATTACCCCTATCTCTCTTTTGCAGCGTAGTTTTTCACGCTGCCTGGTTTTAAGTCTTCAGTTCTCAGCGCTCTTTTTCTGAAACGCGCTGTTCTCTGCCGACTGATCCAAACTCTTACTTCGCCGCGTGCCCGAACGCCTTGATTTCCACGTCCACGCCGGGCGGCAAGTCCAGCTTCATCAGGGCATCCACCGTATCCGGCGTCGGCTCCAGAATGTCGATCAGCCGCTTGTGCGTGCGCATTTCAAACTGCTCGCGCGATTTCTTGTCCACATGCGGCGACCGCAGGACCGTCCAGCGGTTGATGGTGGTCGGCAAAGGAATCGGCCCGGCAACGTCCGCGCCGGTGCGCTTGGCCGTCTCCACGATTTCCCGCGTGGACTGGTCCAGAATTCTGTGGTCGTACGCTTTCAAACGAATACGGATCTTGTCGCCTTGTCTCATTTATGTGTTCCAAAGCCCTCTCTAAAAAGCCGACTACTCGATGATCTCGGTGACGGCGCCTGCGCCGACGGTGTGGCCGCCTTCGCGAATCGCGAATCGCAAGCCCTTTTCCAATGCTACGGGCGTGATCAAAGTCACTTCGCAGCTCACGTTGTCGCCCGGCATCACCATTTCCACGCCCGCCGGCAGTTTCATATCCCCGGTCACATCCGTGGTGCGGAAGTAAAACTGCGGACGGTAGCCGGAGAAAAACGGCGTGTGCCGCCCACCTTCCTCCTTGGTCAGCACGTACGCTTCGGCCTTGAATTTCGTGTGTGGCGTGATCGAACCCGGCTTGCAAACAACCTGCCCGCGCTCCACATCTTCTTTTTCCGTGCCGCGCAAGAGCAAACCAACGTTGTCGCCGGCGAGCCCTTCGTCCAAAAGCTTCTTGAACATTTCGACGCCCGTCACAACCTTCTTCTGCGTCGGACGGAAACCCACGATCTCGACTTCTTCGCCAACCTTCACCTTGCCGCGCTCGATTCGGCCCGTGACTACCGTGCCGCGACCGGAAATCGAGAAAATATCTTCTATCGGCATGGCGAACGGCTTGTCCACATCGCGCACCGGCAGCGGCACGTTCTTGTCCACCGCTTCCATCAACTCATCGATCGTCTTTTCCCACTTGGCGTCGCCGTTCAGCGCTTGCAGCGCGCTGCCACGAATCACCGCGATGGAATCGCCGGGAAATTGATAGCTCTTCAAGAGCTCACGAACTTCCAGTTCCACCAGTTCCAGTAATTCCGCGTCTTCCACCATGTCACACTTGTTCAGAAACACGACAATCGCCGGCACACCCACCTGCCGCGCCAGCAGAATGTGCTCCCGCGTCTGCGGCATCGGTCCATCCGTCGCTGCCACCACCAGGATCGCGCCGTCCATTTGCGCGGCTCCCGTGATCATGTTCTTGATGTAGTCCGCATGCCCCGGACAATCCATATGCGCGTAATGCCGATTCGCCGTTTCATACTCCACGTGCGACACGGCAATCGTGATTCCGCGCTCCCGCTCTTCCGGAGCGTTGTCGATCGTGTCGAACGCGCGGAACGCCACCTTGGGATTGTGCTTCGACAGCACCTTGGTAATCGCCGCTGTCAACGTCGTTTTGCCATGGTCGATGTGACCGATGGTCCCGATGTTCACGTGCGGCTTGTTGCGCTCGAATTTCTCCTTCGCCATTTCGTCCTCTGCTCCTCAGTCGAAGTCTTGCAAAAACCCTGGAAATCTACTTCCCCCCGCGGGCCTTCTTGACAATTTCTTCAGCCAGATTGTTCGGAAGTTCCGCGTAATGCGAAAAATGCATGGTGAACGTGGCGCGCCCTTGCGTGCGACTGCGCAAATCTGTGGCGTAGCCGAACATCTGCGAGAGCGGCACTTCCACGCGAATCACGTTGCTTCCGGCGCGGTTTTCCGTGCCCTGAATCGCTGAACGCCGCGCGTTGAGGTCGCCAAAAACCTGCTGCATGTACTCTTCTGGCGTCACCACTTCTACCTTCATGATCGGTTCCAGCAACACCGGCGACGCCTTCGCGCAAGCCTCTTTGAACGCCATCGAGCCTGCAATCTTGAACGCCATTTCCGAACTGTCCACGTCGTGATAGCTGCCGTCCACCAGGACTGCCGCGACGTCCACCATCGTGAAGCCTGCAAGAATGCCGTTGTCGAGCGCTTCGCGGATGCCTGCCTCGATCGGCGCGATGAATTCGCGCGGAATCGATCCGCCGATAATCTTGTCGATGAACAGGAAGCGGTGCTCTTTGTCGAACTTCCACTTGCCCGCCGGCCCGCCAACCACTTCCTTGGCCAGCGCGTCGAGATCGTCCGTGGACATCTCTTTCATACTTTCGTGGCTGGAACTTGGAATCGGGTGCAGTTCGATTTTGCAATGTCCGTACTGGCCGCGGCCGCCGGTCTGCTTGATGTACTTGCCTTCGGCGGTGGCCTTTTTGCGAATCGTTTCGCGGTACGCCACTTGCGGACGGCCCACATTCGCCTGCACGTTATATTCGCGCAGCATGCGGTCCACGATAATTTCCAGGTGCAACTCGCCCATGCCGGAGATCAGTGTCTGTCCCGTATCCGGTTCGGTCGAAACGCGGAAGGTAGGATCTTCCTGCGCCAGCCGCTGCATGGCCACGCCCAGCTTGTCTTGGTCAGCCTTAGTCTTCGGCTCGATAGCCACGGAAATCACGGGCGTCGGAAATTCGATGGATTCGAGGATAATCTGCTTATTTTCGTCGCACAGCGTGTCGCCGGTATTTACGTTCTTCAGGCCCACGCAAGCGCAAATATCGCCGGCATAGACTTCTTCGATTTCCTCGCGCTTGTTGGCGTGCATCTGCAGCAGGCGGCTGATGCGCTCGCGCGTGCCTTTCGCCGAGTTGTACACGTAGCTTCCGGATTTCAGCACGCCGGAATACACACGGATGTACGTCACATGGCCGACGAACGGGTCGGACATGATCTTGAACGCCAGCGCCGCAAAGGGCTGATCGTCGCGCGCTAAGCGCAATTCGGTTTCGTCATTCGCCGGATTCACGCCTTCCACTGGTGGCACGTCCACGGGAGACGGCAGGTAATCTACAACCGCGTCGAGCAGTGGCTGAATTCCCTTGTTCTTGAACGCCGAGCCGGCCAGCACCGGCACAATCTTCAGCGCCAGCGTCGATTTGCGAATCGACTTGCGCATCTCGTCCAGCGAGAGCGTGCCTTCGTTCAAATACTTGTCAATGACCTCGTCGTCATGTTCCGCGATGTATTCGACAACCTTGTTGCGGTGCTCGTCGTAAAATTTCTTGTCAATCGCAGAGCCCTTGAGAGCTGCGGCAACATCCGGCCGGGAATCCACGAAGGCCTTGTCCCACAATTTTCCGACCGCAAATGTCTCGTACTTGGCGCCCAGCGTTTCTTCCAGCCAGACAATTACTTTTTCTTCCAGGAAATCGATGATCCCGATGAAATTATCTTCGCGGCCGAGGGGGAACTGCAGGGGAACGGGGTGGGCTCCAAGACGCTTTCGAATGGTACCGATCACATGGTCGAAATCAGCGCCCATGCGATCCATCTTGTTCACGAAACAAATGCGCGGGACGCGGTACTTGTCTGCCTGACGCCACACCGTTTCGGATTGCGGCTGCACGCCAGCCACCGAATCGAACACGCAAACTGCGCCGTCGAGTACGCGCAGCGACCGCTCCACTTCCACAGTAAAGTCCACGTGGCCCGGTGTATCAATAATGTTGACGCGATATTTCTTGCCGAAGCGATCCCAGGCAGCCGTCGTCGCCGCGCTGGTGATCGTAATGCCGCGCTCGCGCTCCTGCTCCATCCAGTCCATGGTGGCCGTGCCTTCATCCACCGAACCGATCTTGTACGTCACACCCGTATAAAACAGGATGCGTTCCGTCGACGTGGTCTTTCCGGCGTCGATGTGCGCCATGATCCCGATGTTGCGGGTGTCTTCGAGTTTGAATCCTCTGCCCATGGCTCCAGGAACGGCTTTCTTTTCTCCTGTTCGAGTTGCGACTGCTTCGTTCACGACTACCACCTATCCCTTACCGGTGCCCTTTTCATTAGCGCCTTCTACCAACGATAGTGCGCGAACGCCTTGTTCGCTTCCGCCATGCGGTGCACGTCTTCCTTCTTCTTGATGGCCCCGCCGCGCGCATTTGCCGCGTCAATCAACTCATCCGCGAGCTTGTCCACCATCGTCTTGCCCGCGCGCTCCCGCGAATACTGCAGCAGCCAGCGAATCGCCAACGACTGTCTGCGGAAGGGATTCACTTCCACTGGAACTTGGTAGTTCGCGCCGCCCACGCGCCGCGTCTTCACTTCCAGCAGCGGCTTCACGTTCTCGATGGCCTTCTTGAAAATCTTCAACGCATCGTCGTTGGTCTTCTTCGCCACCTGATCCATCGCGCCGTAAAACACGCGCTGGGCCGTCGACTTCTTGCCTTCCCACATCATCGAGCAGATGAACTTCTCCACAATGTCGCTGGCATAGACCGGATCGGTCGCTTGCGTTCGCCGGAAAACAAGTCCTTTGCGTGGCATTGCTCTTTATCGCTCCTTCAAACCTACTCTGGCCGGTCGGAGCTTTAGCTCCGACATTCAGCCTGGCAAAAAGAAAGGGGCCTTAGCCCCGAAAAGCGTTTACTTCGCCTGCGCGGCCTTGGGACGCTTTGCGCCATACTTGGATCGTCCCTGCTTGCGGTTTTCCACGCCCGCAGCATCCAGCGTTCCGCGTACAATGTGATAGCGAACTCCCGGCAGGTCCTTCACGCGGCCGCCGCGCACCAGCACGATCGAGTGCTCTTGCAAGTTGTGTCCGATGCCCGGAATATAGGTAGTCACTTCAACCGCATTCGTCAGCCGCACACGCGCCACTTTGCGCAATGCCGAGTTCGGTTTCTTCGGCGTCTGCGTGTAAACGCGAATGCACACGCCGCGCTTCTCCGGACAGCCCGCCAGCGCAGGTGACTTCGTCTTCATCCGGACCGCTTCACGTCCCATTCTTACCAGTTGCGAAAACGTCGGCACAGTCATCCCTCTTTTTCGAGTGGCCACACAGCGGCCAACAATCGCGCGCGTGAATTTTCGCGGCTCCCGCAAGGCGCGCACACAAAATCGCGAGAGCGCAGTCCAGTGCTGAAAGGTCTACTGCGAATCCGGAGATACCACCAGCAAGAAACTCCGTACGCACTCCAAGAGGGAGAACTATTCTCTTGGCTTCAGTTCGGAGAGGCTTACTCGGCTTTGCGGGGCTGGCGCCCCATTCCGGCCGCTCTTCTGTCCCATTCCGTCCTACATTGTTCCGGGACCGAAGATAATTCCCTTCCAACTCAACGGCCCCCACCAACTTGGAGCCGCCCCACTCAGGGCAAAATCTCCCCTGACAAACACCGAAGTATAGGGAAGAAACCGTGTTCTGTCAAATCTTTCGCAACAATCGCGCAAAAATCCCTGTGGAAATCAATCACTTGGCAGCATTCTTGCCCTATGTGCTTGGCCAAGCCGCCCCAGATTTGGCCCCATCCGCTTTCGCGATAACGGGATCAGGTGCCCATCTGGGCATGCAGGTTCCCCGTATGCCATTGATGCTGCTACAGTTAGGTCGAAACTAGGTTCTAGTGCTGAACCGTTGACTTCATCTCCGCTGGTGCCGACGTCGACTTCCATGGTTTCTCGGTCGTATGTCGGGGTACCGCCAGATGCCCCCCTTCCACCACCTGATAGCCATCCCGAATGACGACGTCCACCTTGGCCAACTCGTCCAGGTTCTCGTCTGGTCTGCCATCCACTACCAGGACGTCAGCCAGCTTCCCCGGTTGCAAAGTCCCCAAACGGTCATCCATATCCAGAATCTCCGCATTGATCTTCGTCGCCGCGACCAACGCCTCCGGAACGCTCCAGCCCCCTTCCACAAAATTCTTGAGCTCCCGGATGTAGGGCCCCGGCATATAGCGGTACCAATGCAAAATCAAGTCCGTTCCGATTCCGCACTTGATCCCGGCCTTTCGCAAGCGCTTCAGCATTTCTAGATTGGCGTCCTTCGAAAACGTGAATCGCCTCGAGGTCGATCCGAAATATCCGCCCCACTCATCGAAAATAATTTGGTACGGAATGAGCGTTGGGTCGGCCGCCACTCCCTTCTTCGCCATCAACTGGATCGTCTCCTCGCTTCGCGGCAAAGGATGCTCGATAGTGTCGGCACCCGCTTCCACGGCGCGTTGAATGTAAAACGTCTCCGCATCCACAGTCACTTTCAATCCCAGCTCGTGCGCTTCTGTGACCGCCGCCTTGACCTCTTCGGCAGAAAAATGGCTGCCCAGCTTGATGACGTCCGCACCCTTGTGGAATTGTTCGCGCACCGCTTGCCGCCAATCATCTGGCCCCGAAGCCAATCGCGTCGCGCCCATCAATCCGATGAGTTCATCGGGAGTGCTTTCCGTAGAATGCCCGCCTTCGCCCGTGATAAACGCGCCGGCCGGAAACACACGTGGCCCCGGGATGCGGTTCTCAGTCACCCACACCTTGAGCCGGAACGGCACGTCTCCTTTTGACCCCACGTCGCGCACGCTCGTAATTCCGCTCTCGATGAAATACCGCAGCTTCTCGACGGCGCGCAGCGTCGCGTCCGCATCATTCATTGCCACTCCAAAGTCTTCCGCATTCAACGGATAGGTTAGATGCGTGTGCAGATCGATCAAGCCCGGCAGGATTGTTTTTCCCGATGCATCGACTACATGCGCGTCTTTTGGCCAGTCTGTCGAGTTGGGCGGAAGAATCTTGGCAATCTTGTTTCTTTCAATCACCAGCGTGCCCTCGCGCGCTGGTGCGCCCGTGCCGTCAAAGATTCTTCCGTTGCGGAGAACCAGGGTGCCTTCCGGCCCTCGCGGTCCCGGCTTCACAACGGTGCGGCGAGGGTCGTCGCTCACCGGCGTCTTCGGATCGAGGAACTTTCTTCGATCTTGCACTTTCTCTTGCGTCCAGCTCTGAGAGCACAAAAACAAGATGAGGAACAACACGCCGATCGCCTTCGATTTCATTCTTGCTTCCTCCACGGACCCGTTTCTTATCACAGTTCGGTACTTTCTTCGCTGTTCAAAAAATTAGGCGGCACGCCCGTGACGTGCCGCCGCGATCTTCAAATCTACTTTTACGCCCAAGCCAGCTACTTAGGAGCTTCTTCCTTCTTTTCCGCCTCCGCAAACTCCTTGGACCATAACCCAAACGCCTTCAGCATTTCGTCCTGGTGCTGCGCGCGCAGCATTTTCACGGTCTTTTCCACGGGCCATGGCGATGCAAAACGCTCCGGCCGGTCCGCGATCCAATACGCCGTGAGCGCCATGAGCGTGGCGTTTTGCGCCAGCACGTCCGGGTTCACCGCTTCCAGAGCGTCGGCCGACGAGTGATGCGTAAATTTGTACTCCGGCGAATCCTGATCCATGTTGATTCCCGGCAATCCGGCCATCGAAAAGGGCAGCGTGTCCGTCCCGCTTTCCACTTTGTCGGTCACGGCAATGTTTCGAATCGACGAGAGCGACTGCGCGAACAGCTGGAAGCTCGCCACCAAATCATCTCTCCCGCCTAATTGGAATTCCCTTACCGGTCCTTGCCCGTTATCCAGCACCAGGTTGCCCAAATGATTGGTCATCTCCGATTGGTGCTGCTTCAGGTACGCAAACGAACCGTCCAGTCCCTGCTCTTCTCCTGTGAACAGCACAAAGCGAATCGTTCGCCGCGGCCTCATCCCAGAACGCACAATCGCTTCCGCCGAGGCCAGCACGCTTGCCGATCCCGTGCCGTTATCCGTTGCTCCTTCCGAAAGATCCCAGGAATCCAGGTGCGCTCCGACCACCAGCACTTGCTCTGGATTTTGGCGTCCGCGAATTTCTCCCACCACATTCGCCGATTCCACCGGCCCATTTGAAAATGTATTTTGCACTTTAAAGCGGACGCGCACTCTTTTCCCGCTCTCGACGTAGCGTTCGAGTTGCCCTTGATCCTCCGCGGTCAGTGATAGCACCGAGATGGCAAAATCAGCGTCGAACCCGAGAATCCCAGTGTGGGTAAGGTTCATCCCCACCGCCTTTGACCCGCCCTGGCCCCCGATCACTGCCACCGCTCCGGCCTTGCTGGCCGCCTTCAGGAAGTCTCCGAAGATGGCAAACAGGGAATCCACATCCCTCTTGGGAGCGCCCTTCATGACCACCAGCACAATCTTCCCAGAGAGCCGCGAGGTGTGTTTAATCTCTTCCTCGATGTCGAAGAGATTCGCAGCCACCACTTCGCCTTCCGCGCCTCCTGCCGGCGTCGATCCTGTCCAGCCCATCGCATCAACGTGCAACTGCCGGCGAATCGGTTCCAGCAATTCCCCTTGCGCCGTACCGCGTGTCCATCCCCGCCAGAGCTGGTATTTTTCCTTGTGCACGTTTTCGAGGCCCATCACCTTCATCTTGGCCGCGCCCCAATCTTCGGCCTTTCGTTCTGACGGTGACGCTGTCACGCGCGCGCCAATGTCATCACTCAACTCGGTAAGGTATTGGAACGCGTGCGAATCCATCATCCCCTCGCCCGCAATCTTCACCAGTGCCGGCTTCGTTCCGTCCTCATCAGGCCCTTTTGGCCGGTTGTCCGCCCGGGCCGTCCACGCCCCGCCCAGACAAAATCCCAGTGCTGCCAACGCCGTCCCAGCTAGCACACGTCGCATCCGTTTTCTCCTTAGGGCCTTCACGCAGACAAACTCTATCACGCTCTCAGACGCACTCCCCGCCTTTCGGTTTCCTTGCGCTCTCTCCACCGGCAATTTTTCTCTGCGCTCCCTGCGTACGGCGTCTACCCCGACTGGGTCGGGGTGCCTTTGCGTTTCACTGCCCTTCTTCTTTGCGAATTCCGGGTTCCGTTCGTTACATATCGCGAAACCCTCTTTTAGCCATCTCTTTACGCGCCTTCTTCTCCGCCCTAAACTGCCAGCGAGGCCATCTTGCGACTTCATCCCTTCTTCCATCCGCTCTTGCGTGCGTTCGCAGTGTCTTTTCTGCTTGCTCCAGTTATTTCTTCCGCCTCGCTAGCCCACCAAGCTCCGCAAAAGCCATCCGAGAAACCCAGCGTAAAGCCTCCGGCTCCTCGCGAGAAATCAGATAACCCCGCTCAGATCGAACTTCTCGAAACCCGCTACCGTTTCGAAGCCAACGGCGACAGCCGCAAAGAAGTGCACACGCGCGTGCACATCAACAACGAACTCGGCGTCCGCCAATTCGCCCGCATCAATTTCGACTACAACCGCTCCTTCCAATCCATCGAAATCCCTCTCGTGCACATCACCCATCCCAGCGGCGGCACGGCCGACATTCTCCCCAGCGCCATCACCGACAGTCCCAATCCCGCCGTCGTCAACGCACCTGCCTACCAGGATGTCCGCGTCAAGTCCGTCCGCATCCTAGGCCTCGCTCCTGGCGACACGCTCGAATACCGCATCATCACCACCACCACGCATCATCCGCTCGCTCCCGACTTCTGGCTCGACTATTCCTTCGACCGCTCCGGCATCGTCTCCCAGGAAATCTTCGATCTCGATCTGCCGGCGTTGCCTCAATTGCAAATTCGCATTAATCCAAGTGCTCCAGCCCACTCACAGGAGAAGCCCAGTGATGGGAACTCCGCCCGAAGTATTTATCGTTGGGAACGAGCAACTGCAAATACAACTGAGGAACTTGCAGCCCCTGCCAAGGAATCCGGGGAAACCGCTCCCGATATCGCTTTATCGACAGCAGCATGGGAAACGCTTTCCGTTCGACTCGACGAGGCTCTTTTGCCGGGTGCAAAACCACTGGAGAATATCCGTACTTACGAAGAATCGGTAGAGGAGCTTTCTCGAAAACGCGCGGTCACTCCAGAAATTGCCTCGAAAGCCTTTGAACTCACAAAAGCAGCCGCAACCAGCAGGGGCAGGCTGGAAGCTATCTACGATTTTGTCTCCCAGAAGATCCGCACCATTGATCTCCCGCTAGGAGCCACGGGGTTTAAGGCGAGACCAGCTAGCGAGGTGCTAGCAACTGGCTATGCAACTCAGGAAGATAAGTTCGTTCTCTTCGCTGCGCTAGCCACGGCGGTTAAACTCAGCGCGGGCGCCGCTCTCACGGGCTACTGTGACGCGCGTGGAGTACCTCGTTCTACGGTATTCAAACATTTGCTGATTTCTGTACGAGATAATGACACCAGTTTCTGGCTTGATCCGAGCCTTGAAGTTGCTCCTTTTGGCATGATCTCTTCCCTGCCTCAGAAATGCATATTTGTCTTGAATCGCAAATTCTTTGCCATGAATTCAACAGGGCACGAATGGCAGCCGTTCGACAGAAAACTTCCATTTGCAGCCCACCAAAAAGTACAAGTTGACGCGGCACTCGCAAACGACGGTAAGCTCACTGCCAAAGTCCACTACTCCCTGCGTGGCGACAACGAACTCCTCCTCCGCCTAGCCTTTCATCAATCCGCTAGAGAAAAATGGAAGGACCTCGCCCAGCTCCTTGCGCTCTCCGACGGCTTCCGCGGGAAAATCAGTAACGCAACAGCGTCTGACCCTTACGCCACAAAAGAACCCTTCACCGTGGAGTATGAAATCTCCCAACCCAAATTTGTCGATTGGTCGAAGAAGCCCGTGCACATCCCCGCCTTGCTTCCCCAGTTAGGCCTGCCCGACCTGCCGGCGAAAGCTGCTCCCGGCGCCGCCTCCCTAATAGAACTCGGCACTCCGCTCGAAGTCGACACCCAAATGACCCTCCATGTCCCCCCCGGCACGACCATAGCCCCGCCGACCGGCACCTCCGTCCAGCGCGATTACGCCACTTTCGCCTCGCAATACTCTGTGAAAGGTCCGGCGGTTACCGCTTCCCGCCATATCCATTTCCTCTTGCGGCAGGTTCCCGCCGACCGCACCGTCGATTACAACGCTTTCCTCCACGCGGTCCAAAACGACCAAGCTCAGGCATTCACCCTCGACTCCGCATCACCGCCCGCCCCCAAGCCCGCCTCCTCAACCGACACTCCCCCGCCAACCCCCAAGCCCTAATCGCGCAGCGCGCTCCTATTCGACTCCGCCAATCGCAAGCCTCTTGATTGCAATCCCTTACGAGAAATTCCTGCCCACCTCATTTTGTATTTGACATTTCCTTAAGCCTTGCTATACGTATCATTGTAAATAACTTGACATCGATTACGCTCGCAAAGCATCTGATTTGCCCGCAATTCCTGATCGAATTGGTTTTTCCAGCGAGCCCGCGTTTCTGCGCCAGCTTGACCACAAAAAGACAAGCTCATTAGAATCAGCGATTTACAAAATTGCAAATTTTGTAAGTCCTTTCTTTTGATATTCATGGGGGTACCCGCACAGCGATAATTTCTCCAGATTCGTCCACATTGGGCTTTGCAGAAAGGGGAGCCATACCGGATTGACAGAAGCGGTCCTTCCGTGTAACTAGAGTTTGTTCACCTTTGTGAACCGTTGCCCTGAGCGAAATGAAAGCCAACCCCCGGCCCATGGCAGCACTAACGTGCGAGCCTGAGTTCACGTTGAAATCGTAAACGGGCCGCGCCCGAGGATCGGTGTCACGGGCGATTGAATCCGTCGCCGTCAAACCGCCCTGCCCTCAAGGATTGTATCGATGCGTATGTCTTTGTTCTTGCGCTCGACTACGTTCGCGTGCTCCGCAATCATTGTCGGTTCCACTTTGAATGGCTGCTCGGGAAGAACTTCGGCCGGCCCGACACCCACAGCACCGGCGATTACCACCCAACCGGCGAGCCAGACCGTGTCCGCAGGCCAGACGGCGACTTTCACCGTAGCCGCGACGGGTACCCCTCCTTTGAGCTACCAGTGGCAGAAAAATGGCGCGTCCGTCAGCGGTGCCACGTCTTCCTCCTACATGACTCCGGCTGCCACCACCGCGGACAACGGCGCGCAATTTCGCGTTGTCCTCAGCAACACGGCAGGAAGCGTGACCAGCGGCGCTGCCACGCTGACAGTAAATTCAGCGCCGCCAAACCAGCTGCAAGTCACCACCACGAGCTTGCCTGATGGCCAAACACAAACTGCGTACTCCGCCACCCTGCAAGCCACTGGGGGCACAACTCCGTATAGCTGGAGCGTTAGCTCGGGCTCGCTTCCGGAAGGGCTCTCGTTGGCCGCTGCTACCGGCGTAATTAGCGGTACGCCCACAGTCGCCGGAACTTCCTCGTTTACCGTCAAAGTGACCGACAGCGCGGGTAACTCCGCCTCGGCCTCTCTCACCCTAGTGATCGCAGCCACAACGGCAGCGGCCCCCTTCGGGCACGTCGTCATCGTTGTGGAAGAAAACACCAACTATGCGAACGTCGTAGGCAGCAGCCAGGGTCCATACTTGAACGGCCTCATAACGCAGTACGGCTCGGCAACGCAGTATTACGCCAACACCCACCCGTCCATCGGCAATTATATGATGCTGACAACCGGGCAGGTGCTGACAAACGACGACAGCCAAACGCCGCGAAGTTTTCCCGTTTCCGCGGACAACGTTGTGCGGGAGCTGGTCGCGGCGGGCAAGACGTGGAAATCCTACGCGGAGGATTTGCCATCCGTCGGCTACACGGGCGGCGACACGGGGAACTATGCGGTTCGGCACAATCCGCTCGCCTATATGACGGATGTGCAGAACAATGCATCCCAGCAGCAGAACCTCGTGCCCTTTACGCAATTCCCGCAAGACCTGGCCGCGGGGAGTTTGCCGGAATTTTCTTTCATCGTGCCCAACTTGTGTGACGACGCGCACGATTGCAGTCTCAATGTCGCGGACAGCTGGCTCAAGACCAACATCGATCCCCTGATCAAGAACTCCGTTTTTCAAAAGGACGGTCTCTTGATCATCGTCTTCGATGAATCCGGGAATGACAACACGAACGGCGGCGGCCGCGTCGCGGCCGTGTTGGTCAGCCCGGCGTTTTCCAAGGTTGGGTATTCATCCACAACTTTCTATCAGCACCAAAGCGTGCTTCGGCTAATCCTCTCCGGCTTGGGAGTGAAAATACTTCCTGGCTCGGCCGCTTCTGCGCCTGTGATGTGGGAGTTTTTTACGTTTGTTCCGCCGGCCTAGCAACGGCGGCGGATAGGCAAACCAGTGATGATCAAACCAGAGCGAACCTAAGGCTCACAAAAGGGCGCTATCTGATCTCGAGAATTTCTTTCTCTTTTGCCGCGGACAGATCCTCGATCTTCTTGGTCTCCGCGTGGGCGATTTTTTCCAATTCGTCCAGCGCCCGTTTCTGTTCGTCCTGGCTGATTTTCTTGTCCTTCTCCAGCTTGTCGATAGCTTCTTTAATGTCGCGACGGATGTTCCGCACCGCCGTGCGATGGTTCTCCAGCACCTTGTGCAAGTGTTTCACAATTTCCTTGCGGCGCTCTTCCGTCGGCGCGGGCATCGGCACGCGCACCACCTTGCCGTCATTCGTAGGATTCAGCCCCAGGTCCGAACTCCGGATGGCTTTGTCGATCAGCGGCACCGCGCTGGGGTCCCACGGTGAAATCACCAGCAGCGTGGCCTCCGGCGCCATCACTGTGCCAAGCTGATTCACCGGTATAGGCGTGCCGTGATAATCCACGCGGATGGCGTCCAGTATGGAAGCATTGGCGCGCCCGGTTCGCAGCGTGCCGAGCTCTTTGCGAAAATCATCCACCGCCTTTTCCATCCGTGTCCTGCCCGCGGCCATGGCCTCTTTCACTGTCCCCATCGTCGTCATAACGTCCCTGCAGCTCACCCCTTCAGGGGTGAGGCTTTTTTGGCCCTTGAACTTTAAACTTTGAACCGTCGACTGTGAACTTTCCTACGCCGGCGTCACTTTCGAGCCCACGCGCTCGCCAAGCACCACTCGCTTGATGTTCCCTGTCCGGTTCATGTTGAAAACCACGATCGGCATGCCATTGTCCATGCACAGCGAAATCGCCGTCGAGTCCATCACCTTCAGGTTCTGGCTCAGCACTTCACGGTAAGAAATCGCGGCAAAAAACTTCGCGTCCGGAATTTGCTCCGGGTCGGCGTCGTAAACTCCGTCCACGCGCGTGGCCTTCAGGATCACGTCGGCCTTGATTTCCATCGCGCGCAGCGCCGCCGCCGTGTCCGTCGAAAAATAAGGATTCCCCGTCCCCGCCGCGAAGATCACCACGCGGTCTTTTTCCAGGTGCCGCATCGCGCGCCGCCGTATAAACGGCTCGGAAACCTCTTTCATTTCGATGGCGCTCAGGACACGCGTGAACACGCCCTCTTTTTCGAGCGCGTCCTGCAGCGCCAGCGCGTTGATCACCGTTGCAAGCATACCCATGTAATCGCCGGTCGCGCGATCGATCTCAAAACCTTTCTGCCTCGCGCCACGGAAAATGTTTCCACCGCCGACCATGATCGCCGTCTGCACGCCCAGCGCGTGCACGTCTTTCAGTTCGCGCGCGATACCTTGAATCGTTTCTCCGTGGATGCCGAATCCTTGCGGTCCCTGGAACGATTCTCCGGAGAGCTTCAATAGAATTCTTTTATACGCCGGCTTGCCTTTTCTCACGCTCTTCTTTCCAGCTTTCTTCGCGGCTGCCATGAGTCTCCGATTCGCGCGGTCTAAAATCCCGTGAATTGTAACAAACTATCTTCGCCCCCGCACATTTGTAGTGCGGGAGAAAGGCGCTGCCAGTCCAAAAAAAAAAGCGTCCCGCTTATAAGCGGGACGCTCAAGGTTGGTTGATTCCGATTATCTTTGAATTATGGTTTCACCGGCACCGGTGCCGTTTCCGGCCCTGTGGTTCCGCCCCCGCCCACTTCGCCGACCTTGAACCGCACGAAGCGGCGGATCGAAATGTTTTCACCCAGCTTGGCGATCGCCTGGGTGATCATCTCCCCGATGGTCACGCTCTCGTCCTTGATGTAGTGCTGTTCGTAGAGGCAGTTTTCCTCGTAGAACTTTTCCATCTTCCCGTTGACGATTTTTTCGACAACCGCTTCCGGCTTGCCGGTGGCCAGCGCCTGCGCCTTGTAAATATCGCGCTCTTTTTCGAGCATCTCCGGCGTCACTTCTTCACGGCGCACGTAGCGCGGGTCCAGCGCCGCGATGTGCATCGCGATGTCATGCGAAAGCAGCTGGAACGCATCGGTGCGCGCCACGAAGTCGGATTCGCAATTCAGCTCCACGAGCACGCCGATTTTCCCCCCAGCATGGATGTAGCTGCCCACGAGCCCTTCCGACGCTTCGCGCATGGCTTTTTTTGCGGCCGCGGCCTGTCCTTTCTTGCGCAGGATCGCGATGGCCTTCTCGATGTCGCCGCCCGCTTCCACAAGCGCGGCGCGGCAATCCGCGAAACCGGCATTGGTCCTCTCGCGCAATTCCTTTACGAGTTGTGCCGGGATTTGCACTGCTGGCTGTTGTGTACTCATCCTTTTTTCTCTTTGCTGATTGGCAATTTCTTGTTGGCGCTCTTTAGCTACAAAACGGCCCGCACCGAATCGCTCGGCGCGGGCCTCACAAAATTCCTACCCGCGCAATTGCTTTACCGTTTTTCCTCGTCGTCAGGAGGCACAGTGGCTTCGGCGGGCTCCGCAGGCGTTTCCACAACGCCCTCCACGAAATCGCCTTCCTGCTTCTCGTACTGCTCGTATGCGCTCGTGTCGACGTATTCGACGCCGTCCACCAGCGCCTGATCTTCCGCGGCCTTCTGATCCGCTACCTGCGACTGCTGGTAAGCGTTGTGGCCTTCGAGCACGGAATCCGCAATCTTGGTCGTGAACAGGCGAATGGCGCGCAGCGCGTCATCGTTCCCGGGAATAATCCAGTCCACCACGTCCGGGTCGCAATTCGTATCCACCACGGAAACCACTGGCACGCCCATGCGCCGCGCTTCTTTTACCGCGATCTCTTCCGCGTTGGAATCGATCACGAACATGGCGTCCGGCAACTGCGTCATGTTCTCGATGCCTTCGAGGTTCTGAAACAAGTGCTTCATTTCCCGGTCCAGCCGGGCTTGTTCTTTCTTAGAAAGTTCCTTGATGCGGCCATCTTCGTTCATGGCCTTCAGCAGCTTCAGCCGCTTGATGGATTTCTGCAGCGTCGCCCAGTTCGTCAGCGTGCCGCCCAGCCAGCGGTGGTTCACGAAAAACGCACCGCAGCGCTTCGCCTCTTCGGCGACCGCTTCCTGGGCCTGCCGCTTGGTGCCCACAAATAAAACCGTTCGTCCTTGTCCGGAAAGTTCGCTCACGAAGCGGCTTGCTTCGCGGAACATCTTGAGGGTTTTCTGAAGATCGATAATGTGGATGCCGTTGCGTTCGCCGAAAATGTACTCCTTCATTTTCGGGTTCCAGCGCCGCGTCTGGTGACCGAAGTGGACTCCGGCCTCCAGCAACTCTTTCATCGTAATTTCTACTGCCAAGTTACCTCCTAATAGGATAGCCGTTTGCGGTGACGGCTTGCGCCATCACAGAACAGCCTCTTGCCGGCCTCTTGCCGGCCGTGATCTCAGCGGGGTAACTTGCGTCAACCCGCTGGAGCTCGATTGGCCCCGATCAAATCGGGACCACAAAAATTAACGCTTCGTGAACTGGAAGCGCTTGCGCGCGCCCTTCTGTCCGTACTTCTTGCGTTCCTTCATTCGCGAATCGCGCGTCAAAAATCCGTTCTTGCGCAGCGCCGCCCGCAGTTCCGGATTGAAGCGCGAAATCGCTCTCGACAATCCCATGCGCACGGCACCCGCCTGGCCGCCCACGCCGCCGCCCCGCGCCGTCACCACCACGTCCACCTGGTCGGCGATATTCGTGAACTTCAGCGGCTCGGTCGCGTCATGCTTCCAGGCATGATTCGGAAAGTACTTTTCAACTTCCCGGCCGTTCACCGTGAATTTGCCGGCTCCCGGACGCACGAACACGCGCGCCACGGATTCCTTGCGCCGGCCCGTCCCGAGAAACCATGTCTGCGAACCCGCTAAGGGCGTTCCCGTAGAACTCAACGTTCCTCCTCGCGATGGATGACTGCCGCGCAGTCATCTCGATACCAGTCCGTGCAGCGGCAAATATCCCTTCCGTTGCTTGCGGATCCATCTCAAACTTCACGCCTGCTTATTCCCCGCTAAGGCACCACTTAGAAGGAACAGCTACGTGCGGAAAAAAACAATCTCACTTACAGCGAAACGGCCTGCGGCTTCTGCCCGGCGTGCCGCGCCAAGCCCGCTGCGTCCCGGTACACGCGCAACTTCTTCGCGCGCCGCGCGCGCAGCTTGTTCTTCGGCAGCATACCGAGAACCGCTTCCCGGATCATCCAGTCGGCCTTGGCCTCGCGCAACCGCTTCGCAGGCACTTCCTTCAGTCCGCCTGGATACCCACTGTGCGAAAAGTAAACCTTTTGCTCGACCTTGTTTCCGGTCATGCGGACTTTGTCCGCATTGATCACCACCACGTGGTCGCCCGAATCCAGGTACGGCGTAAAACTCGGCTTGTCTTTGCCGATCAGCATGCGCGCGACCTTGGTCGCCAGGCGTCCCAGCACCACGTTCGTCGCATCCACCACGAACCAGTTCGCACCCGTTTTTAGCGCTTCGGCCTCTTCACCCTTGGCTACGTACGTCCTCATTGCGCTCAGTCACACCTTTCCCTGTAAAGACAATCACTTATTGTAGGATTAGTCTCTCGTTGCGTCAACTTGAAAGTACGGTCTCGCGGCAACCCGAGAGTGCGGTGTGTCACCAGAAAGTAGCCCCGCGTCGTTCGGGCCGCCCTAAGTCGACGCTTCGGCTGGCAGCTTCACCCAGGCGAGAACAAAGATCAGCAGCGTGACGGCCAGAAACGAACCTGGGATAATGAAAAAATAACGAAGAGAAACGGCGGTCATGGCGGCCAGCCAGACGATATTGGCGAGTGCCGCGCGCTTCAGCAGTCCTGCCCGTTCGCGGAACAGCAACAGATCGAACAGGGCAAAGCCGAGTGCTCCCAGCATGAAGGACACACTGAACCCACGAAGCATATCAGCCATGCTGCGCATTGATCCCATCAAGTTAAATTTGTAGCTGGACATCAGGCCTATCAACTGCCGCTCGGTTTCATTGGCAGGAACGAGGTCCCGAATCAGCGAAAGCGAGTGCACCAACCCCAGGATCAACAGCGCCACTGTGCCGGCCTTGAACAGGCGCCTTCCCCATTTGTCCGTCATGGCGTGGAGTTATACCACGAACCGCGCACCATTTATCCAGAAATGGCTTGCGATATGGGAGTCCAGACCTGCATGGGGGTCGCCGTGCGGTTGGCCCACGCGTAATACGGAATAAATGTTAAAGAGACAGGCCTTGATTTTCGAGGCTCGGCGGAGTAACGGAAGTAGAGGCGGCTCTGCTCCGCGGATTCACCATAGGCCGCGCCGGCATGGCGCAACAGGAGAACTCCCCCGAGGAGGTCCTTCTGAAATTCTTCCTGAAATTGCGCGCTCGACTTCGAGCTCAAATTCAGCGCTACATCTTTCAGGGGCAGGCCTTCCGGCTGGTCGATTTGCTCCAAACAATACACCAGCGGTCCGCGCTGCACGGCGACACGGCCATTATCTTCGGTGACCTGTGCGTTGGCTTCGAGGAGCTGCGGTTTCATATTGAGTTGCAGACGGATGACGTCGCCGGCGGCCCAGCGGCGGCGAACCGGAAGATACTGGCCCGGAGTGGCGCCTGCGACTGGCTTTCCGTTGACGCTCACTTGGGCACTGTCCGTCCAGCCGGGGATTCGCAGGAAGAATGTGAACTCCGCAGACTCGGTGGGAGCGACGGAAATTTCGACGGCGCCGTCCCACGGATAATTTGTCTTCTGGCGGACTTTCAGGCCGACACCGCTCTCGAGATGCCAGTCGAGTTGCGAGTTGTCGAAGAAGTGGAGATAGATGCCGTCACTGCTGGTGCTATAGAAATATCCCGGCAACGAAGCGAAAGTGCGCTCCAGGTTCGGCGGGCAGCAAGTCGTGTCGTACCACTCGTTGCGAATCTTGTCGCCATGCGACGGATCGAAAGCCAGCGGATTGCGGTAGCAGTAGAGCGTGCCATCCAGAGACATCCCGGAATTGATGCCGTTGTAAAGCGCGCGTTCCATTACGTCCGCGTATTTAGACTCGCCGGTCGCGGCGAGCATGCGCCAATTCCACATCATGTTGCCGATAGCCGCGCAACTTTCGCCGTAGGCCCGGGCGTTGGGCAATTCATAAGGATCACCGAAAGCTTCGCCGGAGCTGCGCGCGCCCACTCCGCCGGTAACGTACATCTGCGCCGAGACGAGATCTTTCCACAAAACATTCAGCGTCTTCCAATACGCGGGGTCACCAGTTTCCAGGTAATAGTCGGTTGCGCCGCAGCAACCGTACATGGCGCGCACAGCGTGACCTTCGAGATGTGTTCGCGAAGTAAAGGGAGTCCCGCAGAAATGATAAACGTAATCCCAAGGCTTCACTTGAATCCGCGAGTCACCGGCGAGGAGATAGCCGGCGAGGCCAAGCTGGCGTTTGTCACCCGTGATTCTGTAGAGCTCGACGAGGGCCAGCTCCATTTCTGGATGGCCGGAGAACAAAGGTTTCTTATCCTGGCCAGGACCGAAGTTGGGTAGAAGAAAATCATTTACAAAACGGACGCCCGCGTCCAGCAACGTGCGATCACCGGTAGCGCGGTAGTAGGCGATGGCGCCTTGCAGAAAGTGGCCCATGTTGTAAAGCTCGTGGCCCCACTGCTGAACTTTCGGATCCATGCGCTGCGAGGCGCGCTCGCCAACGTAATAGGTGTTCAAATATCCATCCGGCTGCTGCGCGGCGATGACGTCCTTCGCGATTTTCTCGACGGCATCACGAAGCTCGGGGCGCTCGCCGGATTGCAGAGCAAAGCCGACAGCTTCGGTCCACTTGTAAACGTCGGAATCGGAATACACCGGGCCGCGCTGCGCCGCGGTGCTCTTCCCGATGAGGCGGCGGAAATTATCCATGCGGCCGTTGGCTTCCAGCAATTTTTCCATCGAAGGAATACTTTTGTTGACGTTGACCTCGCGGCGCTGCGCCCAGAAACCGTTTTCGATCGTGACGGCGTGAACCGGTACGTTCCTCAGTTTGGCGTACGGCGATTTTGCGAGATTGAGGATGCCCTGGTCGCGCCAAGGTGGCGTCGTCGTTAGTGTGACTTGGGATTGGTGAGCAAGTTCACTCTTTCCGCGCTCGACAGCGGAGAGAGCCGCGAAAAGTTCTCGTCCTGGCTGCAAGCAAGAAATCGTGGCGGCAGTGACCGCCGAGGACACGAATTGTCTCCGGGAAAAATTCTCTGTCTTGCTCATAGTCACTCCTTGTGGCGCGGAGTCTCCAGAACACAAATCATAACGCAACTGGCGTCCGTCAAACCTCTGCTGAAGGCATGCGGGGCGCCGCGCCGGCTCTGGCCGAAAAATACCTATTCCCAAAGGTCCCGGGATTTGGTATATATATCCCTGAGCGGTGTCCCCCCGTGGTCGGTTTGCATGATACGAACTGATCTCGAGATTCCAGCCTTGACCGCCCTCTCGCTTCCAGTGAGGCGTTCCCGGTTTGTGCGCGGCCTGTTCTTCCCTGCAATTCTGATTGCTTCTTGCTCCATTTTTGCCTCGCAGTGCTCTGCTCAAGATGTCGCCAAAGCGGCTCGCCAGGAACGAGGCCAAAAAGAAAGCAAGCAGAAAAAGTCCAAGCACGTCTACACCGAGCAGGATTTAAAGCGCACTCCGATTCTCACGCCGGAAGATCGCGCTCAAGTGGAGGCAAAGAAAAACCAGACTGTTCCGTCGCCCACAGAAAAATCGGGAGAAGCTGTTGACGCACAGTCACTTCCCGGCGACGCTCCACTCGGTGACGTGGCGCGCCGATTCCGCAAACAAAAAGAGTCGCAAAAGCTTCAGCGCTCCGCGGAGTTCCATCTGCCATTCGTGGATGCTCCTGCGCTCGCGTCGCCCAAACCTCCGGTGATGCCGCTGCGTCCGCCGGCTTCCAATCCTGCTCCGCCGAGATTCGTTCCCTATCAGCCGCCTGTGAGGCGGTCGCCGTTCGAACGTCCGCGCGTCTTTGTTGCACCGCCGACCCTTCCGCTCTCGCGTCCTCCGGCGGCACGCATTGTTCCGCTGCAGCCGGTAGTTCCGGCTCCGGTCGCGCCAGCGACACCTATTCTTCGTGTTGCGCCAAGCGGCGCGGCAAAACTCAATGCAGTGATTGCGCGGCCCGGTGACTCGCTCTGGAAAATTGCAGAACAAAATTTGGGTAAGGGAACCCGCTGGCAAGAACTGCTCTCCGTCAATCCGGCGATTCGTGACGCGAACCAGATCAAAGCTGGTTCACAAATTTTCCTGCCTGCGGTTTCTTCAATGCGGACTGCGACGAAGATCACCGTGAAAAAGGGCGATACGCTAACGTCCATCGCTCATGCCCAGTTTGGACATGCTTCCTATTGGTCCTGCATCGCTCAGGCAAATCCAGCCATCCGCGACGCGAACTTGATCTTCGAAGGCCAAGTGCTCCTCGTTCCCGCCGCCTGCAAGCCATAATTTCCGCGGTTCTGTAGTAGTGCCTGCCAGCCTCTAAATTCGATGTAAATATCTTCGATATTCGGGAAGGCCTTCTGTTTTTGGAAGCCAGCCTGGTAATTCCTAAGCAAACACATTCGGGTAAACCTATAAGCCATTGATACGGCTTATTTTGAAGATGGCCGGAGATGCTCCTATTCTGGCACAGCGATTGCGCTATGATTAGCGACCAGGTCGAACAATCCAAGCGCGTTCTTGCATCAGGAGGAGCAAATTTATGGAAGTGGCAGCAGTGCAATTTGTGGGCTCCCGCAATTTATTCCTTCGAGCCGTCCTTTTGGCCGCTCTTTCGGCCGTCTTGGGGACCAGCGCGCTTGCGCAATCCACCGCGTCTCTCAGCGGCACGGTAAGCGATGCGACTGGAGCTGTGGTTGTAAACGCGAAAGTTGTTGCAACCAAGCAAGGAACGGGAGTTGAATCGGCCACGCAGACGGACACTGCCGGCGCTTATCTTTTTCCCTCTTTGCCGATCGGAATTTATCGCGTTCAAGCAACGGCTCCTGGTTTCCAGTCGGCAATCATTTCAAACCTCAAGCTCGAAGTCGCGACGGCCGTAGTGCAAAACATACAACTGCGCATCGGCCAAGCCGCGGAAACAGTCGAGATTACCGCCGACACCGCGCTTGTTGATACCACGACAACAAGCATGAGCCAGGTGATCAACGACAAGACGGTGCAGGAGATTCCGCTGAACGGGAGACACTTCACGGACCTCAGTCTGCTCACTCCTGGAACAGTCACACCGCCCGCAAATGGTTTTCTCTCCGCGCCGCTGCGCGGGCAAGGCTCGTTCGGAATCAACACGGCGGGCCAGCGCGAAGACACCACCAACTGGCTGGTTAACGGTATCAACCTCAATGACAACGTGCAGAACCAAATCACGTTTCAACCGCCGATTGACACGCTGGCGGAATACAAGATCGACAACTCGTCCTTCCCAGCGGAGTACGGCCGGAATTCGGGCGCCATTGTGAACCTCGCCACGCGTTCCGGCACGAGTGAATATCACGGAGAACTGTTTGAGTTTTTCCGCAACAACGATCTGGACGCGAGGAACTTCTTCAACCCCGTTCTTACCTCTACAGGCGCTCCCAATCCACAGGCGGCTTTCAAACGCAACGATTTTGGCGCCAGCTTTGGCGGACCCATCAAGAAGAATAAAGTTTTCTTCTTTCTCGCGTACGAAGGACTCCGCCAGCATCAGAGCCTTACCGTCACCTCCAACCGCGTTCCCAGCCAGAATGAGAGGGCGGGAGTAACGTCGCCAGCTATCCAGAAGATTATCGCCATTATTCCTGCGGCCAACCTCGTCGGAAGCGGCACGCCAACCGATCCAGCCACTTTTAACGCGTTCACGGGCGGCGCTTTGGCCAACGTGTCTCTCAACCAGGGGTCGGCCGATCTTGACGTAGAGCTATCCAGCAAAGATCGCATCCACGGTTACTACGTTGTGCAAAAGGATCTCCGACAAGAACCGACGGCAGGGGGCGCGATCAATACGAATCTTCCGGGATTCGGAGATACCCGCGATGGCTTCCGGCACTTGGCGACTTTGAGTGAGGACCATTTTTTTGGCCCCTCGCTCACCAACACCGTTCGGCTCGGCTTTAACCGGATCCACCTGACCTTTACTCCGAATGCCCTGCTGGACCCAGCAGCTTTTGGCATCACCATGCCTGCGGGCGCTCCCGCGGCAACGGGCTTGCCATTTATCAACATCGGCGGGGCACTGGGCTTTGCTGGCCCGACAGGCGAACCACAGGGTCGCGGTGATACCACGGCTGTGCTGAACGACACTTTGAGCTGGTTGAGGGGGCGCCATACGTTCGCCTTCGGCGGAGAAATCCGGCGGGCCTACAACAACAATATCGCCCTCAACATCGGAAGCTTCACGTTCAACCAGACAGGCTCGGGAGCCACTCTTCAGACTGCGATGCAAAACTTTTTAAACGACTCGGCTTCTGCATTTACAGTGCAGCTCGGTTCCGGGAACGACAAGATTCTGCAGCCGTCCTATGACGTTTTTGCCCAGGACAGCTTTAGGTGGAAACCAAACTTCACAGTCAACGTTGGATTGAGGTATGCCTGGAACTCTTCACCGTCCGAAGCCGCGGGCCGGTTCACGCAATTTGATCCCACAACCGGCACTCTAGTTCCAGCGAGCCAGCCTTATCATACGAACAACAAGAACTTCCAGCCTCGCGTTGGCTTCGCATGGGATCCCTTCAAGAACGGCAAGACCTCGGTGCGGGCGTCGTACGCCATTCTCACTCAGGACCCCACAACAAACGTCGTAGTGGGTTTGAGCGGCAACCCGCCCTTCGCCATCCCTATTTCGATTAGTTCGGGGGCTATTGCTGTCGAGAATCCTGGAAGCTCGCTTGGTGCAACGAGCCTCGGCCCAGCCGCAATCAATCAGAACTTTAACGATATGTATTCGCAGGACTGGAACCTCACCGTCGAGCGCCAACTAACTTCCAGCGTAGGTTTGAGCATGGCGTACGTTGGAATGAAGGCCACGCATCTCCAACTGAATCAGAACATCAATCAGCCGCTGGTTACGAACGGCATTTTTGGTTCTACGCGGCCTTTCCCGACCCTTCCCGCCACGAGTCCTGTATTACCGTCGCAGTGCACGGCACCACACCCTGCTTGTTCCCTTGGCAACATCAACCAGGTGAACAGCAACGGAAACTCGAACTACAACGCTCTTTGGGTAACGCTCGACAAGCACTTCTCTCACGGGCTGCAATTCCTGAGCTCCTACACCTTCTCCAAATCGCTGGACTACAATTCCCTGTCCACGGGCGAAACCTACATCCTGCAAAATGCCTATAACCCCCGCGGGGATTACGGTCCGTCAGAGTTCGACGTCCGGCACCGCTTCGTTCTGAGCGGTTTTTTCCAGCTACCGTTCAAGGGGAACCGTCTCGTCGATGGATGGGAAGTGGGCACGGTCTTCCAGGCACAGACGGGCAATCCTCTGAATCCCACGGTGGCGATCAACCCCGGGGTCAGTCTCACGGTTCGTCCAGATGTGATCGGACCAATTCAAGTGACGGGAGATCCTGCCAGATGGTTTGGAACCAGCACCCAGTTCGCAGCAGCATTCGCAACTCCCTGCGTGGGGACGACTTGCCATCCCGGCAGCCTCAGTCGCGACGCAATCACCGGACCAGGTTTTGTCAATACAGACTTTTCCGTCATAAAGAACACCAAGCTGACCGAGAAGCTGAATGTGCAATTCCGAGGAGAGATGTTCGACATCTTCAATCATCCTAATTTTGGGAACCCGGGGCTCACCTTCACCCCAACCAGTACAACCTTCGGCAAGATCACCAGCACGCGCTTCCCGACCGGCGACTTCGGCTCGGCTCGGCAGATTCAGTTTGCTTTGAAGCTGCTGTTCTAGCTTTAAAGGAAAATCAGTTGCAAAGGGGGCGGGCTTCGGCGCGCCCTTTTTGTTTTCCCCACGGTTCAGCGCAGGTGGCAACTCCTCCGGCCCGGCCCAGAATACGGATTTCGGATACAATAGAGGGAGTCTTAGCCTCTTTTCGCGAGGACTTGGTGATTCACCCGAACGTCTTTCATAACGACGCGCTGCTGCCTATCGAGAAGGTGCGCCTTTCTCCCGGCCAGGCTGGTCTCATCTGCGGCTGGGGCATCTTCACCACGCTGCGCATCTCCCGTGGCGAGGCCTTCGCCTACGAGCGTCACTGGCGCCGCCTGGAAAAAGATGCCGGCATTACCCGTCTGCCCATGCCCTACTCGGCGGCCAAAGTGCGGGTGCATCTCCACGAAGTGATTCGCGCCAACAAAGTCACCGAAGGTTGCGCGCGCATCTATCTTGTCTACAACACCATTGGTTTCTGGCAGAGCAACGAAAAGCATCCCCAGGTGGACCTCATTATTTATACCGCCGGCCTGCCCGAACATCGCGAAGTCGCGCGTCTTGCCCTTCGCCAACACGGCCGCCATGCAGCATCCCCCATGTCCGGTGTAAAGAGCATCTCCTGGCTCAACAATGTGTGGGCCGTGGCCGAAGGTGCCAAGGAAGGATTCGACGAAGTCGTCATGCTGAACGAACGCGGCGAAGTGGCCGAATGCACTTCCGCGAATATTTTCGTCGTCAAGGGCGAAAAGGTTTTCACGCCCCCTCTAAACTCCGGATGCCTAGAAGGCGTAACGCGCGGCATCCTCATGGAGATCGCTCCAGAGGCCGGAGTTTCCGTCGTCGAGCAGTCGCTCCGCCCTGAAGACCTGTACTCCGCTGACGAAGTCTTTATCTCGTCCACGAACCGCAATCTCATCAAAGTGTGCGAAATCGCGGGCAACGTAATCCCCACCCGCGGGATCGTCTGCGACCGCCTCAACGAAATTTTCGATGCCTACGTCGCCGACTACGTCTCGCGGCGGCTCGCTTCGGCGGCAAGGTAGTTGCCGCAAAGTGCCCCCCTCACCGATGCGTCCGGAACTGCAGCTCTAAATGGCTAGCGATACAAACTTGACCGCAATTCAGGCAGCCGCTCCCGCAAATACCGGCGGGAAAACAGTCTTCAAGATTCTCCTGGCGATCAGCTTTTGCCACTTATTGAACGACACGGTCCAATCGCTGATCCCCGCCATCTATCCGATTCTGCGAACCTCTTTTCATCTGAATCTTGGGCAAATCGGTTTGATCGCACTCACTTCTCAGGTGACGGCTTCTCTTCTTCAGCCGCTCGTCGGCCTTTACACTGACCGCCGCCCACAGCCCTATTCCCTCGCCGTCGGCATGGGAATCACGCTAATTGGTTTGCTGGCTTTCTCGATGGCTCCCAGTTTCGGCACCATTCTCGTGGCGGCGGCACTCGTCGGAATCGGCTCCGCAGTGTTTCACCCGGAGTCGTCGCGCGTCGCGCGCATGGCTTCCGGTGGACAACACGGCATGGCCCAATCGCTTTTCCAGGTGGGCGGCAACGCCGGCACCGCTTTGGGTCCGTCGCTTGCGGCACTTGCTCTTCCCAAGGGCCAATCCAGTATCGCGTGGTATTCGCTAGTCGCCCTCCTGGGCATGGTATTGCTCACAAACATTGGCACCTGGTTGAGCCAGCACCGGTCGTATCGGGTGAAATCATTCCCGAATGATCCCGCGCGTCTGGCATCGCAGGAGTCTGCTCATCCGCACCAAACTTTTTCCGCGAGAAAGGTTGCCTTCTGCCTGGCAATCCTTGTGGCTCTCATGTTTTCAAAATTCTTCTATCTGGCCAGCTTGATCAGTTACTACACCTTTTACCTGATGAACCGATTTCATCTCTCCGTGCATGATGCCCAGCTCCACCTCTCGCTATTTCTTGGCGCCGTCGCGGCCGGAACCTTCATCGGTGGCCCCGTGGGCGATAAGATTGGCCGCAAGTTTGTCATCTGGTGTTCCATCCTGGGCGTCCTTCCATTCACGTTGGTTTTGCCGTACGCCAACCTGCTCTGGACTACCATCCTTAGCGTGGTGATTGGGTTCATTCTGGCATCGGCATTTTCCGCAATTCTGGTCTATGCGCAGGAGCTAATGCCCGGAAGGGTAGGAGCCGTCTCCGGCCTTTTTTTCGGCTTTGCTTTTGGGTTGGGTGGAGTCGGTGCGGCCCTCCTCGGCAAGCTGGCGGATTTGACCGACCTCAACTTCGTTTATCACGTGTGCTCGTTTCTCCCGGCCATTGGCATCCTCACAGCCTTTCTCCCCAACCTCGATCCTGCTAAGCCCAGAATCCCCACGCCGGCAAAATCCACCGTCTGACGTCGCCGTGTTTCAGTGAATGCCATTTACAGATGGGTCCACCCATTGTATAATGCCATCATGAGTACCAAGATCACTCTGGACAAGGCCGGCCGCGTGGTGCTGCCCAAGCCCTTGCGCGACCAAATGCAGCTCGTTCCCGGCGATACTCTGCAGCTCGAAGCGGAGGGGGAATGCATCACTTTGCGCCCTGTGCGTCCAAAAGCCACGCTCAAGAAGGAATGCGGTGTTTGGGTTTACCAGGGGGAAGCAACAGATGCTTCCATCCCGGATCTGCTGGACCTCGAACGTGAGAGGCGCTCGCGCGACTTCCGGGGATGAAGGAGTTCTTCGACACCTCAGTGCTAGTCGCTTCCTTTTGGGGCGGCCACGTGCATCATCAGGCCAGCGTCGCCCGATTGGGCGCGGCTAGCAAGAAGCAGTCGGCGTGCGGAATTCATTCCTTGGCTGAAGTTTATGCCGTGATGACCGCGCTCCCGGTCAAACCCCTGATTCCGCCTGAGCAAGCGCTGCTCTTTGTCGAGGAAGTTCGAAACCGCCTGACTTTGGTTTCACTGACTAGCGAAGAGTACTTCGCCACCATCCAAAGAACTGCCGCACGCGGCTTTAGTAGCGGGCGCGTATACGACGCACTGCTCTTGGCCTGCGCCGCGAAGGTTGGGGCACGGACTATCTATACCTGGAATCTGAAGCATTATCACGCGCTGGCCCCAGAGACCACCGCCCAAATCCGTACTCCTTAACACCGGTCATGGCTGAGTATCCGGCCTCCAAAGTTGCTCTGCTACCGTGGCCTCCCCGCCTCCTTGCCTCGGCGCGCATGCTACAATTCCCGCATTGGGACTCACCCATGCCCGACACTGTACCTCTTGCCGGTGAAGCCGTTCTCGAGGTCGTCTCTCCAGACGGCGCGCGCCGCTACGCCCGCATCACGCAAACGCCGTTCATGATCGGCCGCGGCGCAGAAACCGGCAACCACCTGCAGCTCACTGATCGCCGCATCTCCCGCAATTGCGCCGCCGTGGTCATTGAAGCCAATCGCTTTTATATCGAGGATCGCGGCCAGCGCCGCGGCCTATTCGTTAACGGGGAAAAAGTCGATAGCCGCGAATTGCAGGATGGCGACTCGATCACCTTTGGCCTGGACGACTCCTACGAGATTATCTTTCGCTCCGCGAAAGGTGCGGATAGCGATTCTCTTCCCCAACTGCTCACGCGGATGGAGCACATCACCAGCTCCGAGCCATCAGGCGGCGGCCTAATCAAACTCAAGCGCCTCCTGGAAGCCACCTCGCTGCTCCACTCTCAGCTTCCTCTCGACATCGTGCTGGGCCATATGCTGGATCATGCGATCTCGGTCACTGACGCCGACCGCGGCCTGCTCCTGGAAGCCGACGCCAGCGGCGCTCTTAAAGTGAAACTTGCCCGGCGCAGCGGCGGACTTCGTCTTCCTCCCGAAAGCCTGACACCAAGCCAGACGGCCATCCAACTCGCGTTGAAGCAGCAATCTCCGGTCATTACCGAGGATCTCGCGCAAGCCGATGTGGATTTGCAGGCCGCGCAGAGCGTTGTCGCACAGCGGCTCCGCGCCGTTGTCGTGATTCCACTCTTTGCCGTGTCTCGCGCGAAAACCCAGGAATCCATGGTCAACATCAAGCGCGGAGATTTCCTCGGCGTTCTGTACATGGATTCGCGCCGCCCCGCCGCTTTCTCCAAGCTTGATCGCCAGATCCTGGATGTCCTGGCTGGCGACGCCGCCAGCATCTTGGACAACGCGCGCCTCGTTGAACGCGAGCGTGAACGCCAGCGCCTCGAGCAGGAAATCAACATCGCCCGCGACATTCAGCAAGCCCTTCTCCCGCGCGACTTCCGCGAATACCCGCACCTGGCGGTGACCGGATTCAATCTCCCCTGCCTGGCGGTCGGCGGAGATTACTTCGATGTCTTTCCGCTCAGCGACGGCCGGACCGCGTTTCTCATCGCTGATGTTTCCGGTAAGGGGCTAGGCGCCGCGATTCTCACCACCATGCTTCAGGGCGCGCTCTCGGGAATGACTCTCGGGATTGATCCGGCGAGCGTTTTCAATCACGTAAATCGATTTCTTTGCGATCACTCCGAGGTTGGCCGCTACGCTACCATGTTCTTCGGCACTCTCGACCAAGAAGGACATCTGGAATTCATCAACGCCGGCCATCCTTCGCCCATCCTCATTCGCCGCGGCGCCGCCGAAGAAGCCTTCACCGAGGGCTCTTATCCCGTCGGACTTGTTCCCGAAGCCGAGTACACCGCCGTGTGCCTGAAGCTCGAGCCGGGGGACACGCTCGTGCTCTTCAGTGACGGGGTTACCGAAGCTATGGATCCCGATGAACAGATGTTCGGGATCGCGCGACTCAAGGAACTCCTCACCGGCCAGCTCGAGTGCCCCCTCGAGCAGCTCCAGAAATGCGTCCTTGAAGCCGTTGAGAATTTCGCCCGCGGCGCTCATCAGGCCGACGACCTTACGCTTCTCATCGTCCGCTACCGCGCCACGGCCGCCGCTGCCACCACGGACACCGACGTCCCGGTGTCGGCTTCGTCCTCCTCGTCCGCCGCGGCTGCCTCCGCATCACCGCCTGTCTCCGGTCGCCCCGCTTCCGCGGCATCCGCTTAAACATAATTGTGACACTCGCAGCGAAGGATTTTCTCGAGCGGCTTGCGAATTCAAAAAAAATGGGGCGAAAGCCATACTCATTGGCCTTCGCCCCATTTCGATCTCGCGGATTCTCTTCGGCCTCCGTCGAAAGCCGATCTAGCCGCGTCGAGACTTTTCTCCGGCTTCTGCCCTACGCGCCGAGATCCTTCAAATCGTCCTTAGCCTGTTGCTCGGCGTTCTTTGTGGCTCCCTTGGCATCCGCTTCAGGACTCTGCGCACGAATTGCTTTCGAAAGGCTCAAAGCCTTGTCGCCGCCAGCAGCCTTGCATCCGGAGAGATCGGCGTTTGTGAGTACGGCGGTCACGCTGGCGCGCAAGCACTTGAACTCTATTCCCAGATTGTGGCTGGCGTGGAGAGTGGCAAGACATTCATTGAGCGCGGTGAATGGTGCGCATGCGTCGGTGGCGTTGGCATTTGCCGGCAGAACACCCTGAGCCTGCAGTTTCGGCGTCAGCTTCTTTTCGGTATCGCTCCGGCTGCCGTTCGAATCGGCAGAGCTTTTTGAACCCTTATCCTTCTTGACCCACTTGATGGGGTTGAGCGAATGCCCACCTTTAGAATCCGACGACTTGGAACTTCCCTGCGCCGCCGAGGACGCGCCCGCGCCCGCAGGGCCTTGCGCTCCAGCGCGCTCAGCGCCTACGGTCGAGAAAAGCGAGACACTTAGAACCAGGACTGCCACAACCAAGATCGATCTTTTCATAGTGAACTCCTCAGTGGAAGATCTCCAGACAAAGCTGGGGGAAGCGGTCTCTCCTCCCAGTAGGCCACAGCAGTGCACAAGATCTTGTTTTGATGGGGTCGTACTACTCCAATCAGTCAAGCTGGCCGTTCGAACAGGTCGCCTTGTTTGATCGGAGTTTCGCCTTCGGTATTGGAGGGCAGGTCCGGCCAATCGATCTGCGGCGTGTCAGTGTCTAATTCGAAGAAGGACGCCGTAAAACGCCAAGCCCAGGCCACCAAGGAAGAGCAGCGGCGTGCCGTATTGGGTTAGGAGCGGAAGGACTGGGGCCGGGAGAGGAATCTTGATGGGATCGGCGTAGCCGGCGGCAAAATAATGAATAACGCCGGCGAGAAGCATATACAGGAGCCCGCGACGAATCTGACGGCGGCCGTCCGGTCCCGTGCGGCGAGAGAGTTGCACCTGCGGAACCGCCTCGCGGCAAAAGGGGCACTGCGTCAGATGAGCAGCAATGTGCTTGCCGCAAAACACACAGCGGCGCTTATCCGCGATCGGCCTTGCTATTGCACCCATACGGCTTCCCACACCTCTCTCCCTAGGCTAGGTTCGCGGCCATGGAATCGTCAAGGGACGCCGTACGGAAGAGTAAATCCCTGCTTCGAAAATGAGGCTAAACAGTTCGATAAGACTTCCAAAAGCAGACTAGAGCCTTCTTAAGGCACGCGAGAAGGCACGGCTTGGAGCTTGCCTCCAAGAGCAAGAGCATTCAGCAGGGGGCGGAAGCCTGCTTACTAGAGTTCGCGCAGTGCTGAGGCGACGGGGCGGCCCGCAGCGCGAATGGCCGGGGGCATTCCGCCGAGAACCCCCATGATCAGAGCGAAGACAACGCCCATCCAAAGTAGATCAAAGGTGATCTTGAAGGCGAAGGCCAGGTTGGAAAAGGTCTGAAAATTCATGGTGCTGGTGGTGAGCCCGTTGAGGGGCAGAACGGCTAGGCAGCCAAGGACGCCGCCAACAAAAGAAATCAGCAGGGCTTCAAAGAGAAAGGAGAGGACGACGCTCCCAGGATTGAAACCGAGAGCGCGCATCGTGGCAATTTCGCGGCCACGTTCGGCAACGGCAGAGTACATGGTGTTGAGGGCGCCAAAAACAGCGCCGATGGCCATGATTGCAGCCACGAACCCGCCCAGAATCGTGATGAGCTGGGTCATGCGCGTGGACTGCTTGGCGTAATAGTCGATTTCGCGGGTTACGTCTACATTCAGACGCGGATCGGCGGTCAGCGCATCCCTCAATTGTTGAAGGGCGGCAGGAGAGGCGAGGTGCACTGTAACGGACTGAGAAAAAGTGTCCGGACGCTTATAGGCACCGTTTAGGAGGTGCGCGTCGCCCCAAACTTCAGAATCGAACGCGCTACCGCCTGCGTCAAAGATGCCCACCACGTGCCATTGTGCGCTACCAAGCCAAATGGTGCTTCCCAGAGTCAGGCCCGAATAGGTCGCCTTGGCGTTTTTGCCGACGACGAGTTCGGACAGGCCGTGCCGAAACATGCGCCCTTCGACGATTTTGATATTGCTGCGAATCGCAAGGACGTTAGGCGAGACGCCACGAAGCTCAACGTTGGCATCGGTGCCGGTGGAGCGCAACGGAATGGGCGCCATCAAGACAGCCTCCGGTGTCAGCAAAGGGCCGTCGGCCCCCCGCGCGATCCCCGGAGCGTCCTGGATAATCTTGACTGAATCGATAGAAACTCCACTGGTCATTTCGGATGTCGCCCCGGCGCGGGTAATGAGCGCATTGTCCGCGGAGCCGGAGGAAACAAGCGTGGCCTTGAATCCGCGCGCGAGCGACAACATGGCAACGAAGACACCCACGGTTCCGGCAATCCCCACCACGGCAACGATTGTGGAGGTCCAGCGAGCTTTGACACTTCGCACGTTGTAAACGACCGGAATGGCCATTTCAGGCTCTCCTCAACGCGTTAACCACGCGCATACGCATGGCGCCGATCCCCGGCAGCAGTCCGCTGGCAGCGCCAACAAAGAGGGCGAAACCAAGACCAAGTGTCAGAAGCGACTTGGAAAGGATAAGAGGGGGCAGAAGGCCGGTGAGGGCCACACCGATAACAGGGATGGCCAAGTAGGCGAGAGTCAAACCTAGGAAACCACCGGCGAGGGCGATGAAGACAGATTCCGCCAGAACAAAGAAAAGAACAGCGCGCCCGGAAAAGCCAATGGCTTTCAGCACGGCCAGCTCAGACGTACGCTCGCGCACAGAGATAGCCATGGTGTTGCCGGTGACCAAAAGCAGCGTAAAGAAGACCACGCTGCCAATAGTGAGGATTAAGAGCTCGATGTTTCCGAACTGCTTGACGAAATACGCGGCGAAGGCGGATTCCGTCTCCGTCTTGGTCTCAAACGATGAGTTGGCAAACTTTTCGTCAATGGCCTTGGCGACTCGCACGGCGTCATCCGGGCTATCGAGCTTGACCACATACCATCCGGCCGTGCTCTTGACGGGAGCGGGTGCGTTCTCGTCAAAGTATTTCCACTGCAGCCAGAACTGGCTCTCATCACCGCCCGGGCGGTCGCTGTGATAAATGCCATCGAGATTGAACTCCGAAGAGCCGCCGCCGTACAGCGTTGTCTTGATGGGGATGCGATCGCCGATTTTCCAATGGAAGCGCTCGGCCGTGCGAGCGCCCGCAATAGCGCCCTGGCGGTCTTTCAGGAAATTGTTCCACTGGTCGTCAGGTACCACAAGCTCAGTCATCACCTTGCGTTGATTTTCAGGGTCGATGACAAACTGTGGAAAGAAGTTCTTTTCCTCCTGATAGACACCGCCGAACCAGTGATTGTGCGTGACGGCTTTGACTCCGGGAATGGCAAGGATTTTGTCTCGGTCGGAGATCGGCAGTAATTGCATTAGACCGATGCGGCTGACGACGATAAGGCGGTCCGCGCCCGCGATTTCCGTGCCGCGGCTGAAGGCGCTCTTCACCACGGCAAGAAACGTGAACAGAACCAGAGCGACTGCAAAAGAGCCGACCGTAAGCATGAGGCGAATCTTCTTGCGGAACAAATTGGCGAGGATCAAGCGGCTGAATTTCATGCTGCACCGCCGGCCATCACTGGTTGCTTGGATTTTCCGCCTTCGATGAGCACGCCCTTCTCTAGATGCAGTGTCGTGTGTGCGCGCGCGGCGACAACCGGGTCGTGCGTAACCATCAGGATAGTCTTGTTGTACTTGCCAACCAGCTCATCAATGAGCGCCATGATTTCGTCCGCGCTCTTGCGGTCGAGATCGCCGGTGGGCTCGTCGCACAGCAGAAATGTGGGGTCCGAAACAATCGCACGAGCGATGGTAACCCGCTGTTCTTGTCCTCCGGAAAGCTGCCGCGGGTAGTGGTGCATGCGGTCGCTTAGGCCGACCACTGCGAGAGCGGTTTCAACATGCTTGCGGCGTTCCGATTTCGAGAGCTTGGTCAGCAGCAGCGGCAGTTCCACGTTTTGATAGGCGGTGAGCACAGGAATAAGGTTATACATTTGGAAAATAAAACCAACATGCCGAGCACGCCACTGCGTAAGCTTGCTCCCCGACATGTGCGTGATTTCGTCGCCGTCTACGGTGATGCTGCCGGCCGAGGGAACGTCGAGGCCGCCAAGCAGATTGAGTAGCGTCGTCTTGCCCGAACCGCTAGGCCCCATGAACGCCACAAAGTCGCCCTTGTCCACGTCCAGATTCAGCCCTTGCAGCACCTGAATCTTCTCGCCGCCGCGGCTGTAGGTCTTGTTCAAACCGCGAACACGGATGAGGCTGGATGAATCGTCTCGTCCATCAACTCGAATCATGCTTCGCTCCCTATTGCCGGATTTCGACTTTATCCCCGTCACGCAAATTCTCCGGGCCTTTCACAACCAGTGAATCGCCCGGAGTCACTCCCGCCAAAATCGCCACGTCCGTCCCCCGGTCAATGCCGACGCTGACCGCGCGTCGTTCGACCTTTCCATCGCGGACCAGGAAAACAAAAGACGTATTGGAATCGGAGCGCACCGCCCCCTTGGGAATGAAAGCTACCGCCTGCGGCCCTTTGTCTTTCGATCTGTCCGTCGACGGACGTGGTTCATCTTCCAGGAAAGCAACTTTGACACCCATATCAGGCAGGATGAAATCTTCCAGCTTGTCAAAGGTGATGCGAACTTTGACGGTAGCCTTCTGGCGGTCAGCGGTTGGGATAACCGTCCGGACCTTGGCGTCCAGTTGCTTGTCGGGATAGGCATCAAGTGTCGCTTTTACTTTCTGGTGCGGAACGACGCGGGCGATGTACGACTCGTTGACATCGACTTCAATTTCGTTGGACTTCATGTCCACGATGGTAGCGATGCCGGTGCGTGTGAAGCCTCCACCGGCAGAGATGGGCGAAACCATCTCGCCAACCTGCGCGTCTTTGGAGACCACAATGCCGGCAAAGGGCGCCCGGATCGTGCAGTTGTCGACCGCCTGCTGCGCGACCGCAATACGGGATTCGGCGGCCGCCACCTGTTGCTTGGCGAGCTCGATTTTGGCTTTCAGGCTGTCGGCGTTGGTCGTGGCGTTGTCCAGTGCTTCTTGCGTCTGAACGCCAGCCTTTTGGAGCTGCTCGGCGCGGTGTAGCGTAATTTTGGCATTCCTGAGCTGGACCTCGTAGTCGGCTATGGCCGCCGCGGCTGCATCCCGGTCGGCCTTCGCCGAATCGAGCGCACGCTTAACGTCCGAATCATCCAGCGTGGCAAGCAGCTGGCCTTCAGCAACGCGCGTGCCTTCATCAAAGAAAACGCCCGTAACGCGGCCCGTAATCTTGGCGGCGATGGTGGCGCGCCGCCGCGGCGTTACGTAGCCGCTGGCATTCAGCAACGCCTGCGGGCCACCCGCATCCGGTTTCGCGGCTGCTGCGACTTCCACCACAGGCTTCTGGTTGCGAAACGCATAAGCAGCGGCAACGATGCCCGCAAAAATGAGGACAGGGATCGAGGCATAGAAGATCCGTTTGCCTATCCTCGACTGGCTCCGCTGGCCATCGTGGATGCGCAGCGAGCCAAGGTCGGGTTTTGCCGAAATTTCTGGACTAGCCATCAGCGGCCCGTTCCCTCCTGGTTGGGAACATTTCACCCTTACCTACGGATTCCACCGTCTAAAAATAACAGATGCCGGAGGCAGACTTGGGTCACATTCATTCTATCTCGGACGGCGGGTTTTGCGTGAGTCAAGCCGGCCTCCGGAAGTCCCCTCATCGCCTCATTCTCGCATTTCCTTCCATCTGTACGTCGAACGAGGGGACGCGAAATCGACAAGGCTCCGTATTTTTTTGTGCCGTGCTTAGGTGTTGGCAAGATTTGACTTATTCGTCTGACGGTCACGCTCAGGCCACTGTCGGGACACGCGGATGGATGCGGAACGCATCGTGACAGAGTGCAGCTCTATTAACATGAGAGGGAAATCGACCGAGCGGCGTGCTAAGTTGCTGATGAGCATTTGCTCATCTGAATTTCCGCAAGCAATTTAGCGAATCGCGCAAAGTCAATCAATTACTTTTAGATGCGATTTGCATGTCTCTGGGTACTAACAATTTTGCATTCACGGCGACGTTGTTTTTTTTTCAAAATCATCCTTGACACACCGGCTGGCAAGTCTTATTAAGGAGGTTCTGCGGGAACGTGCCCTACCTTAATCTCCCGCAGGTGGGGGCCCGGCATGAACCCTACCCGCCGTGATTTCCTGAAGATAACGACCGTGGGCGGAGCTGCAGCCGCCGTGTTTGGCTTCGATTTGAAGCCCGCGTTTGCGCAGCTCCGCACGCTGAAGATCGCGCGCGCCAGCGAGACGCGCTCGACGTGTCCGTACTGTGCTGTTGGTTGCGGCACGATCATCTACACGATTGGCGACCGCGCGAAGAATGTGACCGCGCAAGTCGTCCACGTTGAGGGCGACCCCGATCATCCGACCAACCGCGGCACGCTGTGCCCGAAGGGTTCCTCGCTGCAGCAAGAGATTATGAACGACCGGCGCCTGCTGAAACCGCTGGTGCGCCGTCCTGGCGGTACTGAATGGCAGGAGATTTCCTGGGACGACGCCATCAACGAAATCGCTGCGAAAGTGAAGAAGACCCGCGACGAAACCTTTATCGAAAAAGATGCCGCGGGCCATACCGTCAACCGGCTGGAATCGGTCGCATGGATCGGCGGCTGCACAGACACCAATGAGTTTAACTATCTGGTCGTGAAATCGATGCGCGCCCTGGGGGTCGTGCATTTAGAAAACCAGGCCAGGGTTTGACACGGCCCCACGGTCTCAAGTTTGGGACCAACGTTCGGCCGGGGCGCGATGACCAATGGCTGGGTCGACATGAAGAATACCGACATGATGCTCATCATGGGCGGTAATCCTGCCGAGAATCATCCCTGCGGATTCAAGTGGCCGGTCGAAGCGAAACGCACGCGCAATGCCAAGATCATCTCGGTCGACCCGCGCTTCACGCGCACATCCGCGGTCGCTGATCTCTTCTGTCAGATTCGCGCCGGCACGGACATCGCTTTTCTCGGCGGCGTCGTCCGCTATGCTATCGAGAACAACCGCATCGCAAAAGATTACCTGGTCAACTACACGAACGCGGCATTCATCGTCAAAGGCGATTTCAAGCTGCCCGCCGACACGGACGGCGTGTTTTCTGGTTTTGACGCCAAGTCGCAGAGCTACGATAAGTCCACATGGAACTATGCAGGGACAGCCGGCGGAGACGCGGCGCACGCAGCCAGCGGAAGCGCTCCGCCCGCTCCCAAGCTGCCGGAAAAAGTCGAGTTTGATCTAACTCTGCAGAACCCCAATTGTGTGTTCCAACTGCTGAGGAAACATTACTCGCGGTATACGCCAGAGATGGTCGAGCGCATCACCGGCATTCCCAGGGAGCAATTCCTCAAGGCCGCAGATCTCTTTACATCGATTCGCAAAGACGGCGACATGAAGAAGGCCGGCACGATTATTTACGCCGTCGGATGGACGCAACACACCTTTGGCACCCAGATCATTCGAACCGCCGCGATGCTGCAACTGTTGCTCGGCAACGTGGGCCGCGCCGGCGGCGGCGTAAATGCTCTCCGCGGCCATTCCAACATTCAGGGCGCCACGGACATGGCCGGCATTTTCGACAATTTGCCCGGCTATCTGAAAGTGCCCACTCCCGCAGATACTTCGTTCGACGCATGGATAAAACGCATTACGCCGACATCTTCAAAGCCCGCTCCGTGGGATTCGTTCAACTACTGGGGCAACACGCCGAAATTCGCAGCCAGCTATCTGAAAGCTCTCTTCGGAGACGCAGCCACGAAACAAAACGGCTTTGCGTTCGACTATTTGCCGAAAGTGGATCGCAACTATTCCTGGGTGCAGTTGTGGGACGACATGTACAACGGCGTCGTCAAGGGCATGCTGGCCTTCGGGATGAACGGCGTGGCCATCGGACCAGACTCGCAAAAAAACATCGATGCTCTGAAGAAGGCGGACTGGCTCGTAGTCGGAGAAATCTATCCGGACGAAACCAGCGAATTCTGGAAATCACCTGGCATCACCCAGGGCGAAATGAAGCAGATTCAAACCACGGTGTACCGTCTGCCGTGCGCTGGTTTTGCCGAGAAGGACGGTTCGTTCACCAATTCCGCGCGCTGGCTGCTCTGGAAGAATACGGCCTTGCCGACACCTGGAGACGCCCGGCTGGACCAGGCCATCGTGGCGCAAATTTTCTTGAAGGTCCGCGAGCTGTACAAAAAGGACGGCGGCAAGTTCCCCGATCCCATCTTGAACCTGACGTGGAACTACACTGTCCCAACGAGTCCGTCCCTCACTGAGGTGTTGAAGGAAGTCAACGGCAAGGCGCTGGCAGATCTTGAGGATCCAGCGACGAAGCAGCAAATCAAAGCCGGCCAGCAACTTCCTGGATTTGCCTGGCTGAAGGACGATGGTACGACGTCCTGCGGGAACTGGATTTACTGTGGCTCATTCACCGAAGCCGGCAATCAGACGGCACGGCGCGATCCCTCGGATCCTTCGAATCTGGGTCTGCATCCGGGATGGGGATGGTCCTGGCCGGCGAATCGCCGCGTGCTTTACAATCGCGCGTCGTGCGACGCCGACGGCAAGCCCTGGGATCCAACGCGAAAGCAAGTCTGGTGGAACGAAACTACGCAAAAATGGGTCGGCAACGACGTGCCGGACTTCAAGGTCGATTCCAAGCCCAAGGATCACATGGGCCCGTTCATTATGAATCCGGAAGGCGTCGGGCGGATCTTTGCGCCGCTTGGAGCCTTCGCCGATGGACCTTTCCCGGAACACTACGAACCCATCGAAAGTCCGATTGACAACCCGCTTCATCCGGCACAAACGCACAATCCCGTGGTGAAACGGTTCAAAACGCCAGACGACAAGTATGCCACGCCGAAGGACGGTTATACCGTCGTCTGCACGACTTATCGCTTGACAGAGCTTTATCACTATTGGACAAAGAACAATCCGATGAACGTGCAGCTGGTGCCCGAGCCGTTCGTGGAAATTTCCGCCCAGATGGCGGACGAGATGGGGATCAAGGGCGGAGAAAAAGTAAAGGTCTCCAGCATCCGCGGCGAGTACATCGCGAAAGCGATGGTCACGAAGCGCATCAAGTCCATGATGATCGACGGCAAGAAGGTCTACCAGATCGGCATCCCCATTCACCAGGGTTATCGCGGCATCAAGGAGGACGAAGGCAAAGATGCGAGGACGCTGGTGAATCTTCTCACGCCGACGGTCTTTGATCCCAACGCCTACACGCCGGAATTCAAGGGCTTCCTGGTGAAGCTCGAGAGAGCGTAGAGGATGCCATGAGCCAAGCCATACTACGCGTTCAAAAAATCTCCGGCCACGCCGGTAGCGTTCCCGGCGAGGGCACCCAGCGCGAATACACCGTCTGCAAACTCATTGACACAACGACCTGCATCGGCTGCAAAGCCTGCGAAGTCGCCTGCATGGAGTGGAACGACCTTCCATTCGGCGAAACGGTTTTCGACAACACATACCAGACCATGCCGGAAACGCGGTGGAATTACTGGAACCTGATCCTCTTCAACGAACACGTTCGCGAAGAAGACGGCTCGTTGATGTGGCTGATGCGCAAGAACCAGTGCATGCATTGCGCGGAGCCCGGATGCCTGGCGGCGTGTCCCGCGGACGGTGCCATCGTGCAGTACACCAACGGCATCGTTGATTTCCAGCAAGCCAATTGCATCGGCTGCGGCTACTGCATCACCGGATGCCCCTTTGACATTCCGAAAATGAACCCGAAGACGCATCGCGTTTTCAAGTGCACTCTTTGCACGGATCGCGTTAGCGAAGGGCTGGAGCCCGCGTGCATCAAGTCCTGCCCGACGGGCTGTCTGCACTTCGGCAGCAAGGATGACATGCTGGACCTTGCCGGCAAGCGCGCCAAGCAGCTTCGCGAGCATTCCAATTTCCCGCATGCTGGTGTGTACGATCCTCCTGGCGTTGGCGGCACCGGCGTGATTTACGTGCTGCATGACGCGACGAAGCCGGAAATCTACGGCGGCCTTCCAAGTGATCCCCACGTCCCGTGGACAGTAAAGCTGTGGAAAGGGCCGCTGAAGTGGCTTGGCAACGTGGCCATGGTCGGCGGATTGATCGGCCTCTTCGTTCACTATCTAAGATTCGGCCCCAAGGCGCGCGAAGAAGAAGACATCAATCCGAGTGGAGGAAAACCGTGAATAAGTCTGAACAAATACTTCCTCACGGGCACCTCCTCCGGTACGCACTCAAGGAGCGACTGACGCACTGGGTAGCCGCGGGCGCGTACATTTATCTCCTGATGACCGGATTGGCATTTTGGTCGCCGTGGCTCTTCTGGGTCGCCGTGATTTTTGGCGGAGCGCCGGTTTCGCGCATGCTGCATCCGTGGGCTGGGCTGATTTTCTTCGCCGCGGTCTGGTACATGTACGTGATGTGGGCGCCGCAGATGAAGCACACCGACGTGGACAAGGCCTGGTGGAAAGCCGTCCGCTACTACAGCACCAATCAGGACGACAAGATGCCGCCCGCGGGACGCTACAACGCGGGACAAAAATTCCTCTTCTGGGGATTTTTTTGGAGCGCCGTGGCCTTGCTCGCCAGCGGCGTCGTACTGTGGTTCCCGGAGTACATTCCGTGGAACCTTCGCTTCTTGCGCTACATTTCCATTCTTATTCATCCCGCGGCGGCGCTGTTCACCATTGGCCTTTTCCTGATTCACGTGTACATGGGCGTGTTCGCGGAGCGCGGCGCGTTTGGCTCGGTCATTCGCGGTGACGTTTCCATCGCCTTCGCCAAGCGCTACCATCCCGGCTGGTATAAAGAAATCGTCGGCGAATCGTCCACGCCGCGCAAATGACCACAGCACAAACCGTTGGGACCGCGTACGACGCGCGCATCCGCCGCGCCGAACGCTTATCCTCGGAATACTCATTTGCCTCTGAGTTTCTGAATTTCTACAAACACATCGCTGCCTTTCAAAAAACATTCCGCGCCAACATCGCATCTTCGAGTGGAACAAAATCCAGCAGCACGCCCATCGCTGAGCTACGCGCTCCGCTAGACCTCACCGTACTTCTTCCCCACTTTCGCGCCTTCCTCTCGACCATCGAACAACACGCTCCACCTGCGCTGGCGCAAGCCGCGCAGCAGCTGTCCCTGCTGCCCTCGGATTCCTGGATCGCAAGCCTCGAAGCCTACTGGAAACACGCCGGCAAGTTCGATCAGCAAATCGGTGCGTTCGCGCAGTTCCTGGCGCGAGCGTTCCTTCAACCCTATGCCGAATTTCGCGCGGCTATGACGCCGAAGCCTCCCATTGTGGCAACCATGCGCGTTTGTCCCTTGTGCGGCGCTCGCCCGCTGCTCGGTGTATTGCGCCCCGAAGGCGACGGCGGAAAACGCTTCCTGCTCTGTTCCTTTTGCTCCCAGGAATGGGAGTTCCGGCGAATCTTCTGCTCCACATGCGGCGAAGAAGAGGAAAGCAAACTGCCGGTCTACGTTGCCGAGCAGTTGCCCCACATCCGCGTCGAAGCCTGCGACACCTGCAAGTTTTTCCTCCCCGGCGTGGACCTCACCAAAGACGGTAACGCCATCCCCCTGGTTGATGACCTCGCCGCCATCCCCCTCACCCTCTGGGCGCACGAACACGGCTATTCTCGGTTGCAGCCGAACCTCCTTGGGACTTGAGGCGACTATCCATCTCCATCGCACCGGTCTACAATGCTCAAGCGTGTTTGCCGCATGGAGGCTGCAATGCTTGTTCGCATGCGCGTCTTGTCCTTGCTGATACTCGTATTTAGTTCGCTGGGAATCGCCGGCGACAAAAAAAAGATTGTGCTTCCGGCTTACGTTCTCAAGGCCCGCACGGTTTTGGTTCTTATCGATCCCGACGCGGGTACCTCTATGACCTCTCCTCTAGCGAACAAGACTGCTCAAGAGGATGTCGAGAAGGCATTGATGAAATGGGGCCGGTTGACGCCAGTCTTGGAAGGCCAACCCGCGGATTTAGTCATTACCGTTCGCAAGAGCTCTGAAAAACTAGTGCAACCCACGATTGGCGGTGAGCCTACCAACGATCGTCCCATCATTGTTCAGCAAACCGACAACAGCATTCGGATTGGCGCGCAGCAAGGGCATCCCGTGGGTGCCCCGCAAAGCACAACGCAAGACACAAGACCACGCCCCGGGATGGAAGCAGCGCCACCCGAAGACGTGTTTGTTGTGTATGACGGCAGCCGGGGGCCGCGTCCCGATGGGACTCCGGTCTGGCACTATATGGCCAAAAACGGACTGCGTTCGCCAGACGTGCCTGCAGTTGCGGAATTCCGCAAAATCATCGAAGCTGCGGAGAAAGAAAAAAAAGGAAAACCGTAGCGCAAGAATCGGTCTTTGGCGTCAGGCCGGAACGCCCTCAACGATGGACTCGGGAACGGCCGTGGGAATAACGCGGCTCAACTGCCAGCCCGCGGCTCCGAACAGCTCGCGGAATTGTTTTTCAGTGCGTTCGCACCCTCCAGGGAAAATCAGCATTTGAAGGTCGAGGAATTTCCCCGGAGCGAAATCGTTGCCCGGCTGAATCACGTTATCCACCACCAGCAGCTTGCCGCCGGGATTCACGCCCTTTCGGCAGGCTTTCAGGATTTTGATGCACACTTCATCCGGCCAGTCGTGAATGATGTGCTTCATGATGTACGCGTCGGCGGCCGCGGGAACTGCAGAAAACATATCGCCGGACGCCAGCGTGCAGCGATCCATCATGGGCTTGAGCGGTCCGTCCTTGGCGCCCGCCACGACATGCGCTACCTCGTGGAGTGTGCCTTTCATCTGTGGATTCCTCGCCAGGATGGTCGCCAGGAGCAGCCCGTGCCCGCCGCCCACGTCCACGATGGAACGAATTCCGTCGAAGGAATAGGCGTCTGCCACCGCCGGACCATCGATGGTGGATAAATCGGTCATCGATTGATTGAAGAGTTGCGCCTCCTCGGGATGCTGCTCAAAAAATTGAAAAATGGGTGTGCCGTAAATTTTATCGAGGGCTTGCTTTCCTGTGCGCACGCAATAATCGAGATGGGACCAGCCGAGTCCGTGCCAGTCTCTGCTGTGCATGATCGCGAAGCCTCGTAGGGTGGGATTCGCATTGCTCCTCAGCACGGCGGACAACGGCGTTTCTGAAAACTTACCATCGGGGCCTTCGGAAAGCACTCCCACGCTGGCAGTGGCGCGCATGAGCCGATAGAGTGCGCGCGGGTCAGCTCCGACCGCGGTTGCCAGCTCGTAAGCCGACTTCGGGCCGTGTTCGACGAGATCGGGCACGCCGAGTCGGGCGAGGCAGGAAATGGCGCCGGTAATGTAGACGCCATTCAATAATTGAAACATGCCAACGTGGGCAGGCGGTGTCTGGCCCTTTGCAGTCGTTGCGTGCATCTTGTCCACCGAGTCTTGGATTGGGGTTACCGAGTAGCCGAGATTGTACACTCGAAACGTCTTGGCGGCCCCCGTACTTCCCAGTGGAGCAGTCTGACTCCTTTTTCCCTTCGCTCTTGCGAAGGGTCGGCGTGCGCAAGACGTGCCAAGGAAAGAAGACTATAAGTTTGGTTTTTTGAGCAGCTGGCGCAAGATACTAGTTTTTAGCGCCATCAAGAAAGCTATTACGCTTTGATTGCCTCTTACATGGATGAAAGTTCGCGCCGAACAAATTCAGGAGCAGGCCGCCGATCACTTCCCCCAGCTGGTCCGAAATTTCGAAGGCTTCCAAACCGCTCAGGGCATCAACTATTCCCTGAGCACCTTTACGAACTCCTGGCCCAGAACCGTATCTCCCCTCACCGTGCCGCCGTTCTCTCCTATATCACCAGCCTGCTTCTGCGCACCCTCCCCCAAATTGACACCGACACCGCCGCCGGTATCGTCTACCGCGCAAAACCTGTGCCCATAAATGTCCCCGTCCCAGACGAAAACGCTGGCACGGTCCAGGATTCTGTTCTCGGCTCCGGATCGGATTCCGGCGCGGCGGAAGGAATGGAAACGAAGGGGAAGATGGAGACGCAGGCAGAACCAGAAGCAGCGGCACGCTCCGGCTCCGCCAATGCTTGGGATCCCTCCATCCCGGAGCCTGACCCCAGCAAGAAACCGTCATACGTACTGGAGTGCTGGCGCGGTGCGGAATGGTTGCAATCGCCTCTCACTTTGCGGCAAGCTACCGGACGCGGTTGAGGAGCTCACCATGCGTCTTTCTCTTTCTTGCTTCGCGCTCGCGGTGGCTTTGTGCCCTGTTTCCGCACGCAGTCAGTCCTCGCCTCAGGCGCCACTGACTGTCATCCGCGCAGGCACGCTGATTGACGGGGTGAGCGAATCGCCGCGTAAAGGTCAGCTCATCTTTGTGCGCGGCCAGCGCATTGAAAAGGTGGCGGACGCTTCAACGAAGATTCCTGACGGCGCAAAAGTGATTGACCTTTCTGCGGCGACCGTGCTGCCGGGACTAATCGATTCGCACACACATATTTTCCTGTGGGGCGAGGACCCCAAAAAGGGCGGCTACGACGAGAATATTTTGAAGGCAGGAATCGCACTGCGGGCCGCACGCGCTACTTATGCGGCGCGGCGTGCCCTGGAGCAGGGCTTTACCACGATTCGGGACGTGGAGACGGAAGGCGCGGGCTACGGCGACATCGAAATCAAGCAAGCCATTGAAGAAGGAACGATTCCCGGCCCGAGAATTTTTGGCGCCACGCGAGCAATCTCCACGACCGGCGGATACAACTTGGAAGGCTACGCGCCCGAACTCGAAATGCCCAAGGGCGCGCAGCTTGTCGACGGCCCGGTGGAAGCCCGGAAGGCTGCGCGGCAGCAACTCGAGCACGGAGCCGACTGGCTAAAGGTGTACATGACGCACCGCTCGTGGGTCGACAAGCAGGGCAACCTTATTTCGCAGCCGACGCTGACCGTGGAAGAGTTGAAAGCCGTCGTGGACGAAGCCCATGGATGGCAGAAGAAAGTTGCCTGCCATGCCTACAACGGAATCGGTCTGCAGCGGGCCCTGGATGGCGGATGCGATTCCATCGAGCACGGTTTGGAAATGACCGACGCGCAGATCACCCAGATGCTGCGTCAGGGGACGTGGTATTGCCCCACACTTTCTCCGTATTACTACGATTGGGCACAGGCGGACACTCCGGCGGGAAAACGCGACCGCGCGCGGGCGGCGGTGCACGAAATCACGTTCAAGAAGGCGCTCCAGGCACATTTGAAAATTGTTTTTGGAACGGACATGGGCGGAATGCCGTGGACCGAGCCTATCGCGCAGGAGTTCAAGCGCATGGTAGGACTGGGGATGGCGCCGATGGACGCGATTCAATCGGCTACTTCTCGCGCGGGGGAGATGCTGGACATGAAAGGCGAAATCGGAGCGATCGCACCCGGAGCCTTTGCGGAAGTAGTCGCGGTGTCAGGAGATCCACTGAAAGAAATCGGAGAGCTCGAGCACGTGCGCTTTGTCATGCACGACGGAACGATCTTCAAGAACGAGATTGCAAAATAAGACGGGCCGTCCCGGGGTTGTGGTGGCCGGTCTTCAGACCGGTTCTACTCCATGACCTGTTAGACGTCGACGCGGACACCCTTCCAGAACGCTATGCGATTCTTGATTTCAGCGGCTGCCGGTTTCGGTTCGGGGTAATACCAGGCGGCATTGTCATTACGCATGCCGTTCACTTCAACGTGGTAGTAGTGGGCCGTGCCCTTCCACGGGCAAATTGTGGTGTGGTTGCTCGGCTTTAGGTTTTCTTTCTTAACGGCTTCCGGCGGGAAATACTGGTTGCCTTCGACAATCACAGTGGCGTCGCTTTCCGCGATGATTTTTCCGCCCCACGCTGCTTTGGCCATTTTCTGCGTCTCCCGCGCAGAAGGATTCCTGCGGTAAAAGGATGTCGCCGGACAGGCAACTTATCCACACCATTGGATGCACAGGGCGGCAGGATGGGTTCAGAAATCTGCAACCGAAATGAACACTGCACATCGAAACAGGTAACCCGGGGTTGGGTGAGCCTTGAGCGTTACGCAACCAGGTTTACTGCGATCCACCGTAAAAATGGAGGAAGAAGAAATGGAAGAGCAGAATTTTGCGAATCATGGAAAGTTTGTTCCTTCGTATCATTTTTTCGCAGTGCCCGTTTTCGTGATTAATTTTGTTTGGTCGCTGGTCCGGCTGTGGCACCTAGGTTTTTCTTTTGCGGGAATCTTTGGAGTGATTCTGGCCGCGGCCTTGGTGATCCTCGCATTTCAGGCCCGGCTGTTTGCGCTGGCCGTGCAGGACCGCGTCATTCGTCTCGAGGAGCGGCTGAGATACGCGCAGGTGCTGCCCGCGGATTTGCAGACGAGGTGCGCTGAGATGACGATCGACCAGGTTGTTGCGCTGCGTTTCGCGAGCGACGCGGAACTGCCATTGCTGGCGAGAAAAGTCCTGGACGAGAAACTGACCGAGCGCAAAGCCATCAAGCAACTGATCAAGTGCTGGAGGCCCGACTATCAGCGCGCCTAGCTCTTCGCGGTCCTCAAAGATTGCGTGAGCGACGCGGGGCCGGCGCCTGCGTCTCGGCTCTGCCTGCTTGATTAATCCTAGCGGGCAGTGGCTAGGGCGGCAGCGCCTTCGATTTCTGCGATTTCTTCGGCGGTGAGTTTCAGTTCGCCGGCGTGCATCACGCCTTCGGCTTGCTTGGCATTACGCGCGCCAACGATTGCGGCCGTAATCGCGGGGTGACGCAGCGTCCAGGCAATGGCCACTTCCCCGGGAGTGCGGCTGTGACGCGCGCCGACCTGGCGAAGGCGTTCAACCAGTTCAAGATTTTTTGAGAGGCGCGGCTCGCGGAATTCCGGATTGCGGCTGCGAAAATCATCCGCAGGCAAGGAGGCGGCACGTTCGCGAGTCATGGCGCCGGTGAGAAGTCCGGAAGCCATGGGAGCGTAGTTGATCACGCCGATTCCCTGCTTTTGGCAATACGGAAGAATCTCGGCTTCAATTTGCCTCCGAATGAGTGAGTAGGGCGGCTGCAAAGAAGTGACCGGAGCGATTTTCTCGGCGCGCTTGATTTGCGCGACGTTGAAATTCGAAACGCCGATCCGGCGGACTTTGCCTTCGGCCTTCAGCGCTGCGAGAGTTTGCCAGGCTTCTTCGATGCCGGGTTTGCCTTCCTCGGGCGGCCAGTGCATTTGGTAAAGGTCGATGGTATCGACCTGCAGGCGGCGGAGGCTGTCCTCGCATTCGCGGCGAATGGAAACGGGACTGAATTCTTTCCAGATTTTTCCCTTCTCATTCCAGCGCAAAACGCATTTCGTAAAAACGTATGGGCGTGGGCCGCGCCATTCTTTCAATGCGCGAGCAACAATTTCTTCGGAGTGGCCCAGGCCGTAAACCGCGGCGGTATCAATCCAGTTGACGCCCAGCTGCAGCGCGCGGTGAATCGCGGCGATGGAGTCGGCGTCGTCCTGCGGCCCCCAGGCGAATTCCCAGCCGCCGCCACCGAGAGCCCAAGCGCCAAAGCCCACACGCGTAATTTTGATATCGGAGTTTCCCAGTTTTCGCGTTTCCATTCGAATCCTCTCCACGAGCCGTGCGAGGCAAACTTCCCTGGCGGCGAATTTCACTATTTTATCTTCTTCAAGTTGGATGAAGATACGAGGAAAAGGTTAGAGCCGGTGCAGGGGCGAGAGCAGAGAGCGGCCCGCCTAGTAAGGCGGACCCTACATTCGAATGAGAGAGCCGGTTTAGTTCGCGAAGAACGCGGCGTCCAGTGAAACGGATTCGCCGTCGGGATTTGTTATGACGATTTGCTGAGAACCGGGAGTCAGGCTGGGAATGACGACGAGAAAGAGTGTTGGAACCTTGAATGTAACGGCGGCAGATTTCCCGTTGATGGTGACGATGGTACCGCTCTGGAAACCGCTGCCGCGGATGGTAAGAGTCGCGCCTGCCATTGCGGAAACGGTTGCGGGGGCGACCGTGCGGATTCCCAGGGGGACGGCGGCGAGTTGAACGAGGGTCAAGGCGGCGTTTTGTGGCGTGCCACCCGAAGAAGTGATGGCGAAAAGGCGCTGACCATTTTCATCGGTGGTCAGAAAGCTGCTGTGCAGACCGTCGACATCGGTCATGAGTTGTTGAGGCAAAAGAATGCTCGGCACACCAAATGAAACGGCGCCCCGGTAATGCCGGGACGCCGTGGTTGAAATAGAGTGAGGGAGAAAAAAGTTAAATGGTCTTGGCTGCCGGCGCGGCCGCGTGCGAAGAGGAGCGAGCAAACGCGTTCGAACCAGATTCCTTTTCGGGGCTCTTGTCGATCTCGATGGAACCTTTGAAGTAGGCACCGTCTTCGATCATGATTCGGGAAGTGGTCAGGTCGCCGTTGACTGAACCATCCTTCTTGATTTCAATTCGATCTTTCGCGCGAAGGTTGCCCTTCACGTTGCCGTACACCACCACCTCGCGGGCAATGATATCAGCGGTTACTTTTGCTGAGGGCCCGACAGTCAGTTTCCGCTCATCGAGCTGAATCAGTCCTTCGACCGATCCATCGATCAACAGATCTTCGTTGCCGGAGATCTCACCTTTCACGTGCAGACTGGCCCCGAGCCGCGCCGTGGCGCGGTCCGCGGTTGCACCTAATGGACGCATCGCATCTGTACTCATCGCGGGTTTATCCTCCCAAGCCGCCGAAGCAGGCTTCGGCGACTGATTCGTTTGTAAGTTTTTTTGTTCCGGTTGCCCTGCTTGCGCTGCATCCGGTTTCTTATTGCCCCACATCGGACCTCCCAAAGGGACAGCACCACCCCACGCAGAACTCCGGCCGGGGTACTGCAAACTGTATTCCTCGGAAGGGTGCGCGGCAAACAATGTGTGAAGCCGCTGTTCCAGACAGTAACTGGACTTTGGGACAGGCGTGCCGAGACTGGGAGGCAGGCCGCGGGAATAGTGAAGGAATTGGCGGTAAATGTAAAGCGGAGTGTTGGACCGATGGTCGGTCAGTTTAACCGGCGTTTGCATTCCAGCCAAAAAGTTCAACCACGAAACTCTGCATCGCAGCCGCGGAGCGGGCGTCCGACTGGGCATGATAAGCAACCCCGGGGACAAATGGCCCGGCCTCATGAGTAAAGCCGTGCACTGCACCGCCGTAAACAATGAGTTGCCAGTCGGCGCCAGCGCGGTTCATTTCTTCCACAAACGCGCTCACGTGCGTCATAGGGACATGAGGATCCAATGCACCATGGCAGACGAGTATCTTCGCCTTAACCAACCCCGGCTGAGCTGGCCGTGAGGTGCCCAGGCTCCCGTGGACGCTAATTACTCCCGCGAGATCTATGCCGCCCCTCGCCAGTTCCAGCACAGTCATTCCACCGAAACAGTAACCCACCGCCGCGATGCGTCCATCGACTTGTGGTTGCGATGCCAATGCGTCTATCCCTGCGCGCGCCCGCTGGCACAATTTGGCGGGATCATTCCGCAGTTCCATAATTCGGGCCATCACTCGTTCACGGTTGCCGGCGACCCCGTTGCCATACATGTCGCAAGCAAATACGACAAAGCCGAATTCCGCCAGCCGCCTTGCTCGCCCCTTGGCGTGGTCGTCGAGGCCAGCGCCCCCATGGACCACCAAAATACCCGGGCGCTGGTAATCCCGGGAAGCATCCCAGGCCAGCAGGCCGGTGAGTTCCGTATCGCCATCACGGTATCCAATTGTTTGCGTATTGATTGGCATGTGTTCGCTCCTCCGAGCAACCGGCGCTGGGCCTCATGAAATAGCGACTCCACGAAGGGGCAGAGCGTTTTGCAGAGTCCAGCGAGGCCGCTTCATGAATCTCCGTTTATAATTATACCATATTTACTATAAATAATCAATATCGAACAGACCGTCCAGAAATCAAAATGGGAACCAAATGTGGTCAGGGGTGTAACGGGATGGGTTCATTTGGGACGAAGGGAAGCGAACTTGCTTATCCCCGTTTAATTGGAAATCACTGAGGAAACGTAGCGG